>Ga0209417_1000066_pt1 | contig 286683 bp, 226 predicted proteins | sample RifGroF2_FD_184002 | JGI IMG/M metagenome (GOLD analysis project Ga0209417, IMG submission 184002) | Groundwater microbial communities from Rifle, Colorado, USA - Groundwater F2 (SPAdes) (version 2) | ecosystem: Environmental > Aquatic > Deep subsurface > Groundwater | place: Rifle, Colorado... | reverse complement strand
TCGTCTTTGTGGGTGTTGGCGTTCCAGTCGTTGTAGAAGACGGTTACCGCGGCGAAGAAGTCTACGGTACTCTGGATTTCACTATCTGTCTTTAGGCTGCCGTCTTCTTTATACAGCGGGTTGTACTCGGGCGCGGTGGAGTTACCGAAGCCGGTCAGGTCGTCTAAGTCTATTCCGTTGCTTAAGTCTATGCTGTAGATAGGCGTCAAGATCAGGGTGTTGATGTCGTCTTTGTGGCTGTTAGAGTTCCAGTCATTATAGAAGACTGTCACTGCGGCGAAGAAGTCTACGGTGGCTTGGATTTCACTGTCAGTTTTCAGGGTGCCGTCCTCTTTGTAGAGCGGGTTGTATTCGGGCGCGGTGGAGTTACCAAAACCGGTTAAATCCTCTAAGTCGATGCCATTGCTTAAGTCTATGCTGTAAATCGGGGTCAATATCAGGGTGTTGATGTCGTCTTTGTGGGTGTTAGCGTTCCAATCGTTATAGAAGACTGTCACTGCGGCGAAGAAGTCTACGGTGGCTTGGATTTCACTGTCGGTCTTCAGGGTGCCATCCTCTTTATACAGCGGGTTGTATTCGGGTGCGGTGGAGTTACCAAAACCGGTTAAGTCTTCTAAGTCTATGCCATTGCTTAAGTCTATATTGTAGATAGGGGTCAAAATCAGGGTGTTGATGTCGTCTTTGTGGCTGTTGGCGTTCCAATCGTTATAGAATACTGTCACCGCGGCGAAGAAGTCTACGGTGGACTGGATTTCACTGTCAGTTTTCAGGGTGCCGTCCTCTTTGTAGAGCGGGTTGTATTCGGGCGCGGTGGAGTTACCAAAACCGGTTAAATCCTCTAAGTCGATGCCATTGCTTAAGTCTATTGTGTAAATAGGCGTTAAGATTAAGCTGTTGATGTCGTCTTTGTGGGTGTTGGCGTTCCAGTCGTTGTAGAAGACGGTTACCGCGGCGAAGAAGTCTACGGTACTCTGGATTTCACTATCTGTCTTTAGGCTGCCGTCTTCTTTATATAGCGGGTTGTACTCTGGCGCGGTGGCGTTGCCGAAGCCGGTCAGGTCGTCTAAGTCTATGCCATTGCTTAAGTCTATTGTGTAAATAGGAGTCAAGATTAAGGTGTTGATGTCGTCTTTGTGGGTGTTGGCGTTCCAGTCATTATAGAACACGGTTACCCCGGCGAAGAAGTCTACGGTGGACTGGATTTCACTGTCAGTTTTCAGGGTGCCGTCCTCTTTGTAGAGCGGGTTGTATTCGGGCGCGGTGGCGTTGCCAAAACCGGTTAAATCCTCTAAGCCTATTCCGTTGCTTAAATCTATTGTGTAAATAGGAGTTAAGATCAGGGTGTTGATGTCGTCTTTGTGGGTGTTGGCGTTCCAATCGTTGTAGAACACGGTTACCCCGGCGAAGAAGTCTACGGTGGACTGGATTTCACTGTCGGTTTTCAGGCTGCCGTCTTCTTTGTATAGCGGGTTGTACTCTGGCGCGGTGGAGTTCCCGAAGCCGGTCAGGTCGTCTAAGTCTATGCCATTGCTTAAGTCTATTGTGTAAATAGGAGTCAAGATCAGGGTGTTGATGTCGTCTTTGTGGGTGTTGGCGTTCCAATCATTATAGAATACTGTCACTGCCGCGAAGAAGTCGACGGTGGATTGGATTTCACTGTCGGTTTTCAGGCTGCCGTCCTCTTTGTACAGCGGGTTGTACTCGGGCGCGGTGGCGTTGCCAAAGCCGGTCAGGTCTTCTAAGTCTATTCCATTGCTTAAGTCTATACTATAGATTGGAGTTAATATCAGGGTGTTGATGTCGTCTTTGTGGGTGTTGGCGTTCCAATCGTTGTAGAACACGGTTACCCCGGCGAAGAAGTCTACGGTGGACTGGATTTCAGAATCAGTCTTTAAAGTGCCGTCTTCTTTGTATAACGGGTTGTACTCGGGCGCGGTGGCATTGCCAAAGCCGGTCAGGTCTTCTAAGTCTATTCCATTGCTTAAGTCTATGGTATAGATTGGCGTTAAGATTAAGCTGTTGATGTCGTCTTTGTGGGTGTTGGCGTTCCAATCGTTGTAGAACACGGTTACCCCGGCGAAGAAGTCTACGGTGGACTGGATTTCAGAATCAGTCTTTAAAGTGCCGTCTTCTTTGTAGAGCGGGTTGTACTCGGGCGCGGTGGCGTTGCCAAAGCCGGTCAGGTCTTCTAAGTCTATGCCGTTGCTTAAGTCTATGGTATAGATTGGCGTCAAGATCAGGGTGTTGATGTCGTCTTTGTGGGTGTTGGCGTTCCAGTCATTATAGAACACGGTTACCCCGGCGAAGAAGTCTACGGTGGACTGGATTTCAGAATCAGTCTTTAAAGTGCCGTCTTCTTTGTATAACGGGTTGTACTCGGGCGCGGTGGCATTGCCAAAGCCGGTCAGGTCTTCTAAGTCTATTCCATTGCTTAAGTCTATGGTATAGATTGGCGTTAAGATTAAGCTGTTGATGTCGTCTTTGTGGGTGTTGGCGTTCCAATCGTTGTAGAACACGGTTACCCCGGCGAAGAAGTCTACGGTGGACTGGATTTCAGAATCAGTCTTTAAAGTGCCGTCTTCTTTGTAGAGCGGGTTGTACTCGGGCGCGGTGGCGTTGCCAAAGCCGGTCAGGTCTTCTAAGTCTATGCCGTTGCTTAAGTCTATGGTATAGATTGGCGTCAAGATCAGGGTGTTGATGTCGTCTTTGTGGGTGTTGGAGTTCCAGTCATTATAGAACACGGTTACCCCGGCGAAGAAGTCTACGGTACTCTGGATTTCACTATCTGTCTTTAGGCTGCCGTCTTCTTTATACAGCGGGTTGTATTCTGGCGCGGTGGCGTTGCCGAAGCCGGTTAAATCCTCTAGGGCTATGCCATTGCTTAAATCTATTGTGTAAATAGGAGTCAAGATTAAGGTGTTGATGTCGTCTTTGTGGGTGTTGGCGTTCCAGTCATTATAGAACACGGTTACCCCGGCGAAGAAGTCTACGGTACTCTGGATTTCACTATCTGTCTTCAGGCTGCCGTCTTCTTTATACAGCGGGTTGTACTCGGGCGCGGTGGCGTTGCCGAAGCCGGTTAAGTCTTCTATGCCTATGCCATTGCTTAAATCGATTGTATAGATTGGCGTTAAGATTAAGCTGTTGATGTCGTCGCGCTGCGGATTGACAAGCCACTCGTTATAGAAAAGAGCCACCGCTTCTAAGAAGGCAATATAATCATCTACACCTGTCCACTGAGGCCCTTTAGTAATATCAAAAAGCAGCTTCATGTAATCTGCCGTCTGCCAGGTTAAGTCCTGAACCGGCTGGCCATAGGCGCTCTCAAAAATATCCTGCGCGTCTTGGGACATTGTATTTAAAGCAACTGATAATTCCTCGACAGTAGTTAAATCGGCAATATAGGCATCTATATCTCCGCCATACAGGCTTCCCACTGCTGCTGCCTGATTTTCCACAAATGCCTTTGCCTCAAGGTTCTCACCGTAATTCTGGTTCCATTCATCGTGGCTTCCCGCGGCCTCCGGATGGCCGTCAAACAATTCTAAGAACGCGTCATACTCCAACAATTTATATTCGGTGGAGTTTTCATCAAACGGCCCGGTGATTTCTTCTTGGGTTTCAAGCGCGTTAGTTCTATCAAACTGGCCTCTATTCCTGTATGAAGTATCCCTCTCGGCATAGGCAACCTTATGCCTATCTGGAGTGTTTTCCTTACCAATCTCCTGGTTGAATTTCGCCTTTAACCCATCTGAAATTGAAATAGCAGCCTTTTTTGAATCTTTCCATTGCCCAAATACTTTCTCCAGCTCAAGGTTTGTCTGATGGCTTAAACCCCAGAGAGCGCCAATTTCATGCACTAAAACCTTAGCTAATTTTTTCTGGTTTCTGAAGGACAAATACCCGCGCGAAGGTATATAAATAGTCTTATTACCGTCATTCGCCGGCTCTCGGGTCAAGTCTGAAGTCATAAATTTATAGCCGACAACCTTTCCTATGTATCCTGTCAGATTATTTACCCCCTTAACCTTACTTAAAGCCGCGTAAAACTCTTTGACCTCATCTAGCGTGCCATCCAAAATCTGCTTCTGTGTATCCTTAATTTCCGCGGGATTCTCTTTTCCTAAAATACGGTTTAGCAAGGCTTCATCCCGGCCTAATCTCTTTGAGAAATTCTTCCTGTCTTCCAATAACGCAACCTTTAACCTGTCTATTGCCGGGGTATCTTTACCCAGCGCCTGTATCAGCCTTGCCCAGTAGATTAGATTATCAAAATCCTTCTGCTTATCGTAATCTACCTCAACCTGCGCCGCGCGCGCTATTTCGTCTGCCCGAATAATATAAGGGATAATAAGTTTAAACCGGGCATCGTTATATTGAGAGTATACGATATGCTTATAATAAGCTTTATCTTTGTATTCCTTAGTTTCCTCTAACGCGTTTTTAAGTTTTCCCAAATTATCTTCGGTCAATCTATACTGAAGTAAATATGCCAAATTTACGGATAAATCAAAATCCGCGTTTATTGCTTGTATATCCAGAATATTGGCAAGCATATTTTCCGAATAACGGCGTTTGCCCTTTTCTAACATCTGTTTATGAATATTTTTTGCCTTCTCAATTGCCTCTTCTTTATTCTCGCCTCTCTTGATAAATACCAAGGCATTGCGTAAAATCTGCAAATCATCTTCCCTCTCATAACCGTTATTTTCAATCTTTTGCATCCAATCAAGGGCTGACTGAAGTCCATCGCTTGAGGTAACATCCAATTTCTTTTTCTCGCTGGCTTCCACAAGTTTGACAATAGCGGATAGAAAATCCTTATTCACTTGCCTCAAGAACCCTTCTATCTTATCCATACTCACAGCAAGGAAGGCAAATGCCCTCAAAACCCTTACATGGCTGTCATCCGCGGGGTTAAACTGGCCGCCTAAAATATCGCTGATTTCTCCTCGTATACGGATGTATTTTGTTAACACATTCTTTGCCTCATTCTGAGGGGCTTTCCCTTCTTCGGAAAGCTTAATTAAAGCCGCGAAGTATGTCAATTCCCAAAAATCAACCGCGTTATCTATATCAAGCTCCGCCTCTTGATTGCCAAAATAGAGGTAATCCTTTATCGTGAAACCATGGTCAGTTTCTAAGGCTTTAGCCTTAACCATATAATCCGTAAGCTCGCGGAAATTCTTGAATACCGCCTGCTTCTTAAACAGCGAATCCCTCACTACAAACTTTTCTTTTTCTTCTTTCTTGTCTATATCCATGCCTAAGCTGCTTAATTTTCCCTCTAACTCGCTGTTGATACCGTCGCTAAAGAGCCCTTTAAAAGATGCCCAGAAGCCCGGTCTCGCGCCATGAGTAGTCTGCTTTATCACCTCATCCAAAACATCCCTCACACTATCCATGCGGGAGTCAAAAAGGATGCTTCCCGTAGGCTGAGTATTCTCAGATATAAGCTCCTCGGGCTGCTGCCTACGATTTTGCCTCCAATTAAGCGGTGTAAAGTTCAAGCTGAGATTGGAATTATTTCCGGTAGTAAATTGCCCCCCGGCACTCATCAAGCCATTACCGAACTCAAGCTTTCCCCCTTGGTGCTCAGAACTGCCGATTACTCCCGCGTCCACATAGCGGTCATGCGCGTCATACGCCCTTGCCCCCACATTCAAATTAGAGGTATCGCCGTTAGAATCCATTCCCACGTAAGGATTAATCATTCCCGCGGTATTTTGCATCATAAGCTGGAATACCGGTTCATTATTATTGATATCCCATCCTAAACTGCCCCGGATAATGCCGTTTCCGCCTAAACCTCTGGTCTGCATGACAAAATAAGGCACGACACTGTCCCTGGAGGTATCATAGGTAACCCCAAAGCCCGCGGCCATCTGCCCGATAGAAGAATGTTTTAAGGTTTCGAAGTTAAAGCGCACCCCGCTTTCTTCAAAGTCGTAATCCGAGCGCCAGCGCACTTCCCATTCACTGATTCTCTGATTGAAAAAGAAACTTACCGCCTGGTCACCCACAAATAATCCCACGCTGCCCCTATTTCCGGCAATTTCATAGGTTTTCCTGCCTCCCACGATGACATGCGCCTTGCCTTTCTCGTCAAACTCTATCATGGTGGTAACCACATTGCCATCCCAGCCGTGGCTTGCGGCAAACAGGACTCTATGCTCCCCTTCCTTAGTCTCAATGTAGGTCAACTGGATATTCTGGTTGGTCAGCCCCATTCTCCCCAGATTAAAGGTTATCCTCTGTTCATCCGGCGCGTCCCCAAAGCTTTCTTTTAAGCTTCGGGACTGGAAGAAGGCATTGTAAATCACATCCATGCCTAAATCGCCGTCATAAAGTTCACCCAAATCCAGGCGGGTAGCATCAGTCAGGGTATAGCCAAAAGACCTTTCAGTAGTATCAAGCGGGCTCTGGCGGGAGATATCCATATTAGGCGACGTATCGCTAATCGCGAGGCTGCCGTCGCGGTAAATCTCTCTTTGCCTGAGCTCTTCATAATATTCATCCGTACTGCGGTATTCGTATCTTACCTTGCCTTCTTCGGTAATAATGCTTCTGATAAATACCCCGCCGTTTTTACCGATATAGATTTCATCTTTGACTTCTGGCTTTTTGCTTCCCCCAGCCTGCTCAACCTGTCTTTCTACATTGGCAATTTCTTTGATAATACCTAGTATTTCGCCTGCCACTTTCCTTCTTTCATCTTTAATCTCTTTATTCGGCAGATAATTAGATAATAAATTAGAGAGCAAAAGTATTCCGGTAACGATAAAGTTGGAAGCCACTGCCCAGTTGCGGTCCTTAGGATTAGTCCTTAAGAATTGAAGGTAGGTATATTTTGCTTTGAGGATCGCCTTGGTATACTCTAAAAGATATGCCTTTTCTATTTTTTCTAAACGCTTTAATGGCTCTATATCATTTTTATCCTCTCTATTAAGGATATTTTTGATTGCTTCATTAATCAGAATAAGATTAGTATTGCCCGGCTTGATTGCTTCTTTGTCTTTTTCTATTTTTTCTTTTATCTTTAATAATTCCTTAAATGCCTTCGCGTTTTCTCCTTCAAGCGTAATACCTAAAACAGTTAGTACGCCATTCTTTTCGGCATGGCTGAATATATCGCCGGCATAGAGGTAGAGCGCCTGCAGATAGTCATAGAGGAAATCGCTGTAGAATCCTTTTTTATCTACTGCCTTGGCTGATTTTGAATATTTGACGATTCCAAATAGGAAGTTGATGATGCTCGCGTTTAGCTTTGTGTCTTGGGTGGGAAGCGCGGTATTTAAAAAGTTGATTAATGCCTCTTGTTGCTTGTCTTGGCTATTTTGTTTGAGGTATTTGTCTTTTAATTCATTAGGTACTTGCAGCTCATCAGGCGGAGACTTATTATTCAGTTTTGACCAATCTAAGAACTCATTCTTTTGCGCATTGTCCTTCCAATACAATTTAAATTGCTCTTCCTTTTTCAGCTCTTCTTCTTCTAAATAGTTTTTCTTGTCTTTAAGAAGGCCTTCCCATCTTTTCACAGAAATTTCATAGGCCTTTTCTTTTTGTGTATCTTTCTCTTTATCCTTTTTAGCCTTATTCTTCTTCTTATCGCCGGTAAGTAACTCTAAGAGCAACACATCCCTTTGATAATAATAGCCTCTCTTTTGCTCCTGGCGTTTATCTTCGGTTTCTCTGGAGGCCTCAAGCACTGCCTCCATCTTTTTATGTATCCACTCAGGGGAACCGTTCTTGCCAATATCATTCATAACCTCATCTAGCAATATGCTTTTTTCAATCAAAGAAGCCAAAAATGAGGTGATTTTTGTTTCCAGCTCTCTTCTTCTTGCCGTCTTTGCCTCTTGGTTTTGCAGTTCATTCATATCCTCTGTGAATTGCTTTCTGCCACCGAAGTCCTCCCACAGTTTCTCATATTTTTCCTTTTGGCTATCCTTGGCTTGTTCTAATTTTCCCCTGGAAGTTACCACCGACTTTAGAGACGTCTTTCTTTCTTCAGCCTTCTCTATTGCATCCTTAAACTTTACATTATCGTTGGTTCCCTGCGATTTCTTGTTAAGTTCTTTTATTTCTTTCTTTTCCTTAAATACTAATCTATTTCTAAGGCTCATTAACTCCTTATCAGTATCCTTATTTCTCTTTTTTATTGCCCCCAACTTCGTATCCACTTCCGTTATTTGCTCATTTAATTCTTTTTCTTCAACAGCCAGGATATTCTTTTCTTTATTTTTCTCATCCACCAACTCTTTTTTAAGCTCAGGCAATTCCTTCTCAATTGCAGCCTTCTTTCCTTGTATATCCTTTACCTTATGGCTCGCTTCCCTTCTTTCCTCTATCAACTTAATTTGCTCTATCAACAAGTCATTTTGCCTTTCCCGTAAATATCTTAATCTTCTATCAGCTAAACTCGCTTTAAATTGTTTGATTTTTAACGGCTCTATGATGCCTTTGAGCCTTTTTTCTGCCCACCGGCTTGTTTCCTTAAGCGCAATGCTCGTATGCTCGTTTATGAACCGCGCCAGCTCTTTAATATAATATTCTGAGCTCTCCGTATTCTTTGACAGCACGCTCCAGAGGCTTTCCTTCACGAATTTATCAAACTCCTCATCCTGCGCCTTGAGAAGCTCTCTGTTTTGCTTGGCAATCTGCAGTATTTCCTGTAAAGTCATATCGCTTTTTACCGGGATATATTTTATGGCGGCATCAATCTCTAAATCAAATTTATTTATCCTCTCTTCTGCCGCTTTCCTGACATCTTCTTCCTGCTTTCTTTCATTATTCCTCTTTTCTTTTGCCATTTCCGCGGCCTTCTGCTGTTCTTCCTTAATCTGCTTCTTTGACTTTACCTTTTCCTTCTTATCTTCGCCCGGGACTTTTTCATTCAATAATTTGACAAGGCTCTCTTCATCAAAAGACGCCATATTCATAAACTCTTGGCCATACATAAGCTTGAGGTAAAATGCCCGGTATCTCCTTAGGGCGTCTTCGTTGACATTGCCATAGACCCCCTCAAAGTACTTCCTTAGATCTGTAAGATTATCTTTTTCCGCCTCTAATCGCTGCTTTCGCGCTTCTTCTCTTAATTTAAGCAAGAGGTTATTGAGTTTCTTTGAGCCGTTGAACAAGGTCGCCCCCACCACAAACCCGAGGGTAAAGCTGCCGCTATTATAATTTAACCCGATATTAAAGAATAAAGAAGATAATAACCCTGTCTTTTTCTCATCTTCTATCCCGTATTTTCCCTTCAACACCCTGCGGATAGACTCTCTTATCTGCCTTCTTGCCTTGCTAAAATCCTGCAGGATTATTTTTCTTACTTCTTTATCAGTCAAGCTCTCCCTCTTTACATAATAACCAAATATGCTACGGAACCTCTCCTGTGCCCGGACATAATTATTCCATGCCTCCAAATAGGCAAATGTCTTTGTGCCCTTAGCCTTCTCTATCTTCTTTAAATTCTCGCTTGTGGCTAAGACTAAAACCCTCGCCTCTTCAACCTTCCTTAAATCCCCCATGATCACCCGATTCAATTTCTCTCTAAGCTTATCCAAATCTATACTCGTGATATCCTTATCATGCTCAATGAAGTCTTTCAGGTCTCTAAAGAACTCATCAATAACACCGCCGAAATTAATCCCTCCCATTCCCTCTTGCCCGCTATAGCCTAAGGTAATGGTCAGGCTGCTAAGGCTTTTCTTATCCGTCTTTCCTACAGATTCAAGCGACTCCATATCTTTTATTTCTACCTTTGCCAGGCGCATTGCCCTGTTTCCTTCTTGGTTAAATGTTAAGAGCGTTACCCCGTAAACCTCAGCAAGCAGCTTCATCAAAAGCTCGTAAATATTAGAACCCTTGAGCATGCCCATGAATACATTCTCATCAATCCACTTTTGAAGGGCGCTGAAATTATTGTAGGCGCTATCCGGAATGCTTATTTTTACGCCAAGATTCTCAACCACCTTGCCGGCTATTCTCTTGGCAATTTCTATTTTTTCTTTCTCCGCCTTCTCAGGGCTTTCTTCTTTGCGGGTACTATCATTAAGGGCTTTAATCTTTGATTCCTTATCGCTATCCTTGATTCTTTTTTCTATTCTTTCTGCCGTTTTATAAATGCGCCTGATTTCATTAAATGTTTTCCTAAAAGCAGGCTCTATCTTTACCAGCGTATCCACGATTTCGTCTATCTTTTGGGCGGATAATTTTTCCGTAGTATAAGGAGGCAGCTTCTCCAATGCTGACTTAATCGCGTTATCCTGAAGGCTTTCTTTCTCTTTATCTATCAGCTGGAGGATTTTTCTCTGCAGCTTGAGGTGTAAGGTAATAAGCGAGCGTTTATGGCCTTTTTCAGTTTTGCTAAACTCACCGTATAAATTTTCTAAATTCTGCAATACCTTGATCCTGCGTTCTAAATACCCTATTTCGTCTCTCGCCTTATTTTCTCGGGTAATTAATCTCTTGGCTTTATTTACCGGTAATTCAGAAACAACCAATCCAATAAAGTTATGTTTGACATGGCGTATATTCTCACTAAAGGTTTGCCTCAAGGCTCGCTGCAACCTGCCAAACTCATCCGATAAATTCTCATAATCTGAGGTTAATCTCTTATAGATGCGTTTTTCTACGTTACGTACACCTTTGGCTTCCTGGTTATGGATATATCTTTTACTTTCCACTTTAGCTAAGCGCTTATTCTCCGCTGTTTGCCAGATTGCCTGCAGCAGAATAACCTGATTATTATCAACAGCCTTCGTTATAGCCTGAATATCCTTATAAAGCGGGGCCCTGCTTAAATTTATCAGATATTTATGCTCTATATATGAACCAATCAAAAGCTTATCGGAAACTATCAATGGCATAGAGAACAATTGTACCGGCTGATGTTTTGTGGGGTATTTCTGGATATACGCAAGAAGGCTCTTACGCAACTCAAACAATTCCTTCTGGTGAGCCTTATGGTATCCTTTGTATAGTAGCCTTAATTCTTGCAATCTTATAATATCCTCTATTTTCTTGACAAACTCTTTATCTTCAGACTTTATATCCGAAATTTGCATTATTTCCGAGTCTTGCTTTACTAGCTTTTCTACTTCCAATAAATTCTGCAATGCCGCCACTTCATTCAACTGCCTCCTTAACCCGCTTATAATATCCTTTTCTATTAAAAGAATAGCCTCTCCCATAGGTGTTTTCTTATTTTGTTCATACTCTTTCAAAATACTTCTTTCGCGTTCATCAATTTTCTTTTCCAATATCTCTTTAAGGAGCCTTATTAGAATTTCCTGTTCCGCTGGGGTAATTATCCCGGCTTCATACTTCTTCTTGAGCATCTCCACAATCTGCTCTTTGGCCTTCTCAAAGTCACCCTTAAGCAGTGTTTCAGCAATCTCATCGTTAGCCTTTTTGATTTCCTTTTCTGCGAGAACTTTTCTGAGTTCTTCTTTTTTGGCATTGACGGCTTTTTCCAATATTTTCTGCAATCGCAGGAGGAGTTCTTTTTCAAGGCTAAAAATCATCTTTACTTTTTCCGGCGCATGAGGATATGGGGTCAAAGGATCCTTAAATACTTCCACGGCATATTTTACTCTTTCCAATCTACTTTCTAAAATAGCGACTCTGGCTTCTGTTTTCTTTTCTCTTATCTCTAACACTAAATCTTCCATGGTCATGGCCTGCGCATTATTCTTATTTTTCTTACCCTGTTCTTCCGTTTTTTTCTTATCCCCTGTTTTCTTCTTTTGGTTTTCTAACGTATGCATATCACCGGCTAATTTTCCGGACTTTTCTTTTAATATCAGGCTATTGAAATAGTGATACCATTTCTCTGTAGCGCCAAAATCTTTCTTTATCACTGCCTCTTTTAAAGACTCCAACTTATTAAAATCGTCTTTCTTTAACCTGCCTTTGACTGTCAGGCTAAGCAGGGTAGGATTGCTATTCCATTCCTCTTTACTTACCTCTGAATAAATATACTCAACTCCCATCATCTTGGTAATCTGCTCTAAAATATCCCTTGTTGTGTTTTCCTTCTGGCTGTTTGCATCGGCTTTCGCCTTTTCCTCTTCAAACCACTTCTTGGCATAAGCGCCTAATACGTAGTTCTTCACTTTTAAAGCCGCCTTTAATCTTTCTAACTTATCGCTTAATTCGGCGATATTCTTTTCAATGCCTTTCCTATCCTCCTCAGAAAGCCAACCCTTTTCTAATTTTTCTTTCTCCGCGGCTAATTCTTCAGTGGTAATTCCTCTTTCCACAACAATTTTCATGCCCTCAAATCTGTTAATTTCCTCTATTTTCGCGTTATCCCTCTTTAACACATTCAAATACCTGTCTAACAGTAAATTTCTTTGTTTTAACTCTAAAAGCCACTGTTCTTTTTCTTTTGCGTAAATTTTCTTTAGCTCTATGTCATAATATTTAATCAGGGCATCCAGGTTTTCTATGTTTTCGCCTGCCTCTTTATTCTTCTCGTAGGCAACAGTTTGATGTTTTGCCTTTGCTCCCATAGCCAGATAATATTCCTTTACCTTCCCCGCGCTTAAATGCTGGCTGATGAATGGCTTTATTTTCCGATATGCCTTTTTCTCTATTAGTCCCGCATCCTTTAAATCCAGCCCATTATTCTTAAAGACGCTTAATATCTCTTTGGCGGTTTCCGCGGCATTTTTCTTTTGCTCAATATTCTCATACTGTAATCTATTGGCCTTTATTTGCGTAAAGAAAAGCGCGTTCTCCTTAAACCATCTCGCAATCCTAAGAAGCGAACCTTCCTTTTCCTTTAGATACGGCGCTACCTTTTCCCTATTCCTGATTTTCAATAACTCTCTTGATACCATAAGGCTAGCAAGATTATTTCTTACCGTTTCTTCTTCCTTTTCTTTGCCAATCGTGTTCTTCAGCCTCACCTCGAGCTTCTTTATTTCTTTGTCCAGTCCATGAATTGACTTTGCTTCCTTCAGCACCTCATTAATGAAGTGGCTGAAATTTCCCGCTTTGAACGCCTTCATAAGTTTTTTCAAATACGCCCTATCAATATCTCCGCTATAGCCATACATTCTTAAAACCTTTTCCAGAGCCTTCCTGTATTCTTTATTTCTGAGCGCCTTACCCATGCGCTTCGGGCCATCTTTTAAGGTTTTTAAGGCCTTTCTTAACTGCATTTCTTTACCCGCCTTTTCTTTTTCCTGCGCAAGCTTTTGGGTAATTTTCTCTATATCTTCCAAGGTAACAGCTTCAAGGGCATTATCTTTTACTCCTAATAAATCTTTAAGGATGCCGCTGTCTTTCTTAAACCTATTGCTTAAGCTTTCTCCTTTAATCTCTTGCTCCTTCAAGATTGTTTCAATAAATTCGTCAGACAGGCCTTTTTCCCTTAAAACATTTTTATTGGATTTTATCTTCTCAACTTTTTCATTATAAGTATTTAACTCATTAAGCCACTGGCTAAAGTCTATTCGTTTAGGGAGCAAGATATTGGGCTTAAGGTTTCCTTGCCCGTCAAATCTTTTCTTATATATGCTTGCCTTTTCTGCCAGGTCAACATAGCTTTTCTTACTTATATATCTTCCCAAAAGCTTATAGGCCTTCCTTGCCTCTGCTTCTATATTTTTATCTTTGTTTACTTCTAAAATTATATACGCCACATAAGGCTTTTTATTGGATTCCTCATTGAACCGCTTAACCAGTATGTTCTTTAACTCATCGGATATATTCTTGTTCTCAAACACGTCTTCTTTTCTGATAACTCCTTTGCCGTCGCGATATATAAACATAAGCCCTTTTTGTTCTAAAACCACAATACCTGTCTTATTGCCAAAGTACACTCCGCCTGCGACTGCCAGGGCGTCTAAATCCTTTGCTTCTTGCTTGAGTTCCTCTAAAACGGCTGTTTCTCCTATCTGGCCGATACCCCTGAGGCGCTTACCTGTCTTTGTCTTTTCCATAAACTCAGCACCCAAGGCCAAGGACAGCTCTTTCCAATCCTCTTCATTCATTTCTGAAGGCCTTTTCGCCAGCTTCTCCATTTTTGCAACAATCTCCCCCGGCAAAACAAACTTTCCTTCACGATTCAGCCCTAATGCTGTCTGTATCTCTTTAACATATGGAACCTGCCCATTTTCAACTTGGATAAACTCACGATATGACGGGAATTCCCCGTTATGCTGTTTCTGCCAGTTTTGGATATGTTCAGGCCGCTTTTCTTCTTCGGTATTATACGCAATCACATACTGAAGCTGCATCGCGCGCTGCCTTTGGGCTAATGCCTGCTTTATCTGTTTATGATATTCATCAAGGTCTCTTTCCGCGCTCAGGTTTTCCAGATAGCTATTGAGCTCTTTATGCAATGCTTGCGTTTGCTCGTTTAACTGATACGTTTGGACTTGGGAGTATCCACTTTGGCCAATGCCTACGATAAAGGTAGCGGATGCCGTGCTAAAGGCTAACTTCGGATGAAGTTTCGCCAAAGCCGCGAATATCATTATCCCCGCGGCTATGGCGATTATTGCCGGCAGGCTTATGCCGGTAAAATACGCGCCGCTGACAAACGCTACAAACCCGGAGGCGATAAATCCGGCAAAAACCAAGGTAAAGACATTGCCAAACACCGCCTCCCGTATTACTGCCATCACGCTTCTTAGCTTATTAATCTTACGCACCGCGTCATTTTCGCTGTGATAGCTGTATTCATCCAGCCGCTGGCGTATAGAACTAAGCCTTGTGCCCAGGTAATAACCTGCCTTGGCGCTAAATGCCATTCTGGCAAAGGCGGCAAACATCCCGGCGACACTGATAATAGTCATTGCCGAGGCAAAGGTAAGCGGATACACATTGAGCAATCCGGTAACCGCGGCAAAGATAATCCCGGCAATGCCGATGCCGGCAATAACCAGGCGCTGGCGGATAATCCGGTCTTTTCCTAAATAGCGCGGAATCGCGTATACAAAACCCGCTAACGCCGCTGCGGCGGCAATACCCGCGCCCGCGATTATAGCAATAGATACTTCCAGGCCGGCTAATAAGCCGAATCCAGACAATGCCAATGCCCCAAAGAGCACCGCTTCCCCAACTCTCATTGACGGCTTCATTGCTACAGCCGGAATATTCTTTACATGCTTCAACCCGGTGATTATTCTCACCCCTGTCGCGGCAAAGCCCGCGGCAAGGATATATACCGCGGCGGAAATACCGCTTACCGGCCCAAGGGCAACGCTCACTAACAAGATTACCGTTGCCATAATCGGCGCGAAGAAGGCGCTGATGCCGCTCACCCAATTGATAATCGTAAGCGTAACGGTAAACGGCGCGTTATGGGTAAGATTACTCTTGCCTTTACGCGCCTCTTTATCAAAGATATTCTTTACTATCTTTAGGAAATTCTCATTGGTATTATCCTTCATATTTAAGGGCTGGATAATTTCCTTGCCGGCCATAATCAATACCGCGGTCAAAGATATCGCGGCAATAACCGCAATCACCGGATGCACCAGGATAAATGCCTTTATCGCGCCAATCATCCCCCAATCAGTAAAGAACGAAGCCGCCCAGCCGGCTATCTGCGACTTGTACCCGTAATTGACAATCGCGGCTATGGCAATAGCAGCCACTGTGGCAATAGCCACGCCATTATGCCGTATCGCCCCCAGTATATTTCTGTAGCGCGGCATTTTCCCTGCCGTTGGCTTTGGCTCTGACTTACCGGTCATCTGTTCAATAAACTTCTGGCGATAGTCTTCAAGCAATACCTCTTCATTTCTTACTGTAAGCGTTTCTGCCAACCGGTAATTCTTTTCCGACTCAACGGTATAACTATATCCGGAAAGGCCGTCTTTCATAACGCTTGCGTTTATCTCCTGATTCATATCATTCAGGCTGCCTCTTGCCCGGCTTGCGCGATAATTAAAGCCTTGCCACTGGGAATCTAATATGCCAAGTGCGATTGGCCTAAATTCTTCGGCTAAACGGTTGTACTGAGCATCCAGAGCCGGATTGCCAGATACCTGCTCTTGGGTTAAGCCATCCTGCTCTATCAACCACTGTTTAGTGCCATCTGGAGTCATAAATTGCTGGCGCCACCTCAGGTGCTTTCGCGCGATATTCTCATAAAGGCGCTCTAAATTCTGCTGTCTTTCAATTCCAGATCTACGGCTATCAAGAATTATCTGACGCAACGCTGCTACTACTCTCTTTACATCTTCTCCCTCTAAGTATTGTTGCGTCTTAGCAAATTTATCCTTAAACCTGCCTACTGCCTGCGCCACCATATCCGGATGCTGCTTGGCAAATAAATCATCTTCCAATGACCAGTAATATTTCCAAACACCGCTGTGGCGGATTCTTCCTTTACCCTGAGTTTCCTGAGCCTCTGACTCATCAGCAAAGAGCGAGTACCCTCTGATATCAGTACCCTGAATATCTATACCTTCGTTTCCTATATAGGTGATGATTCCAATATAACCTTTCTTTTCTGATAAAATCTTCGTAAACTCCGCTATCTTTTCCGCGTTTTTGGCATGGACAGTCTTTATCATTTCACGCGGAATACCTGCCTTTACCAATAAATCTTCTATTTTTTGCGCTTCCTCCGGCGAATAAGGATGTGCCTTGACTAAAAATGAATACTTATCTTTGCTTTCTTTATACGCCTGAACAATATCTTCAATAGCATCTGCTATCTTGGCCTTGGCAGTTTTATAAAGCCTGCGCCCGGTTTCTATGAGTTCTTTATTTTCTGATTTCTTTACCGTTTCTGGTTTCTTCTTCCGGTCTATTTCTTTTATCATTGCCACAGTTTCTTCATCCAAGGAGCCGGTTGCCCCTGCCCAGCGGTCTACAAATTCGCTGCGCAAGAATCCGGGAATAGTTACCTCGCCAATAGTTTTTCGTTCAGGCTCCATTGGCTGCCCCTGATAGGCTCGGATAGCCTGGTCTAACCCATCACCATAGTGCCTGCCGGGCATACGGTTACCCGTCTTTTCATCAATAATTATGGTTTCACCTAAATCACCAGTGTAGTACCTTTCCCCTTTAGGGAAGAAGTGCTTTGCCCTCAGGGCATTGCGCACACGGTGCCTCCATTCATCAATATCGCCTTTAGCCTCAGGTGGCATATAAGAAAGAAGGAAGGCCTCTCCCTCCTTAGTAAACACTATTGCCTCATTCTCACTATTTACTTCATAATGATGTGACTTTCCGGTAAAGAATTTGCTTATAAAACCGCGAATATTTTTCGGTTTCCCTTGCGTTAATTTCCCTGGGATATCTTCTCCATTGATATCTTTTCTCCCTGTTAAATTCGCCGCCTTTTCTATCAACACATTAATAGCATTCCAATTCTCAATTACTTCACCAGCCAGGATATGGCGGCTCTGTCCGGCAATCCTATGCACCTCATCAATTAAAACAAACCATTTTTTATTGGTTAAAACCTGCTCGGCAGAATTATGGGTTATATAGCTTTCATAGAGATTTCTATATAGGAATTCCGAAGGCTCACCGTAGAAAATGCTTTCTTCAGTCTTTAATGCCTCTTCACGTTCTTTTTCTGGGTCATTATCTTTCAACTGTTCTAACTCGCCAGTCTTAGCACTGTATTTATACGTCCTCTTCTCCGTCTTTCCTTCATTAGTCTCTGTAGTAAATAAATAGATATTTACCTTATTGCCTATCAGCTTTCCGGCAATCTGGGCATTTCTCCTGGCCATCTCAACATCCCTGTCAAATATAAACACCCCATTAACCCCATTAATCCATAATTTCTCCCTATACCGGGTGATTATGTCTGCCGCGGTAATAATAGAGTATGTTTTTCCTTTTCCTGTTCCCAGTTCAACCAGTTTCCCGTTAACCAGCATCACCGCGACCTTGGCATTTATCTCTGCCTTTTCTGTATTCCACTCAATATTTTTATTTTTACATAAAATCCCTTCATTGCGGGTTACTCTTTCTGCCTCATACAGAACGCCTATTTCTTCCATAAATTTAGTTGCATCCTTCTCAATCTGCTCCTGAGGAATTTCGAAAACAGGGCTAGCTGAATTTTCAACGCCAAGTTTTGTCATCATTACCGCGCCCACCACACCAGGCTGCCCTCTGATGCGGCCTTTGGATTTTACATTTTCTGACTGCCGTCGCTGAAGATTTTCTTCATTACCTGTAAGCGGGCTGGCGGCAGCTTCAGCCAAAGGATTAAATTTATTCGCTACCATCAAATGCCATGCAACTGAGGCAAGGCTGCCCTGATATTTCTTTTTGCCGTCTACCTCTATTATCTTTGGCGTCTTCCAGCCGAATCCGGTTACTCCATAGCCGTCGGCATACGGCAGATAGCTCTTATCATCTTCATTTTCAACATATTGAACATTTTTCTGTATATATGCCTCCATTGAGTCCGCGTCTTCTAACAATTTTTCTTCATATTTAGCATAAGACTCCGCCATTAATCTTACTGCCATAACCGCGAATTCACTCCACTCTATGGAAACTATTGGGCCTCTTGCTTCGCTTCCCTCGAGCTTTCTCCAATTAGTATAATCAACCCCCAACAGCGCGCCTGAATCATCTTTTACCCCAGCCTCTTTCTTTATCTTCTTCCAGAGCTTATATGAAAACTTCTTGCCAAACCACTTATCAAGTGTCTTAGGGCCAAAGGTTAAAATAGCCCATAACTGAACATCCGAGGCGAATATCTCGGTCTGCTTCCATTCATTTTTCCCCTCATCATACTCCATCCCCTGGGCGAAGTAGCCTTTCTTTTTATTGTACGCAACCTTCTGGAGATAGTTCTCAATTTTATCCATCGCCTCTTTGTACTCTTCTTTACCGGTAACCTCATAAAGCATCCTGAATGCCGCATACCAGGAGATGTTATTTTCGGTTGAAATATTCTTATAATAAAACTCTTCATCGCCGCTTTCATGCCAATTGCCTATCGGCCCCATACGTATTGCGCCTGCGCCTTTACCTAAATCAACCATAAGCAGTAGCGCGGTTTGGGCTAAATCTTCAGCAAGTGTAAGCTCTTGTCCTTTCGCGGAATGAGAATTATAGATACGCATCAATGTCAGGGTTATCCAGGCATTCTCACCGGAAATTGCCAGCCAGAACGGCCAGTTCATCGTCTCTTCTGTCTGGGGATCAATCATTTCTAATTTTCCGTTGACTTCTCTAAACCAAGGATTATCTTTGGCAATTGCCTTCCATAACGGGCCTTCTAAGATTTCTCCGCTGCGGGTATCCCGCGCCCTTAATTTACCTTCAACCATAATAATCTTTTTATCTCCCAAAACATCTTCCCAAGAAGGCAACCGCACCTGTTTATTCGTCCCCGGGATAACTACCGTATAATCGTCATCGGCGTTGTAGTATTGGAAAAGATACCCCTTCCAGCTATCAACGGTAATAACGTTGCCATCTTCATCGTAGCCGTAGATAAATGGATGCGAGTTAGTATTATTTTTGTCATGGTACGCCCTGACCGCCTTATCCACGAAATCAACAAATGCTTCGCGCATTTCCTCTGCCTCAGGACTATCATCAGACATCAAAGCTAACATAAGCGCGGAATAATCATACGTGCTTATCCCGTAGCGGTATAATATCTTGTCATAGTCATTGTACCCTTTCCAGAATTCATCACTAGGGACATACCAGCTATATGGATACCCGGTATCTTCCGAAACATTCCCGAAGCTATAGTTCTTCATCTTTTCAGAAACCGAACCATCTGAGGCATAGGCAACTGAAGGCCTGTTTAAATTCCCAATATTGATACGCCCGCCTAAATACGCTCCCGCCGCGGTAGCAAAAGCCATTTGCAAGAATTTCCTACGGGTTATGCCGTTATGAGCCGCGTTATTTCCCTCAACAGGGCTTGAGGTTTTTGCTTTGCCGTACTGTCTACCGGTTATGGCAATTAAAGAGCCAACTGTATTATTAGTAAGCGGGCTTGCGCTATTCATATTTTCAACACCAAGCCTTACAGCCATAAGCGCGCCTACTATTTTATTCTTACCGTTTGATACCGCTTCAACTGAGCTTGACATAACTCCTCTGATTCCGGGGAGATCGCCATCATAAGAAGATAAACGCGCTTTAAGCGCTGAAACAATCTCTTCTTTTTGTTCTTGAGACACATTTTCAATTTTATTCGCGTGTTCAATATGCGAACGCACTTTGTCTAAAAATTCCCTGCCGCCGGTATGCCCTAAAACGTTCGCAATCCCATCTATGACTCCTCGCGGGAAACGGTAATGCCTGTATAACTCTATAAAAATCATATACGGCGTCATCATTTCCATTCTCCCGATATCAACCACAACAGGAAGGCCTTCTAGTTTTCCCTCTTTCACGCGATAAAGGATATTTGCCTTTTGCATGTCTTTAACCGCCATATAACTGCCCTTATCGTTTCTTTCGCCTAAGGCAACCACCACTTTCATCCATGCCTGGGTAATTTCCCTTACCCTGTCTTCATTCATATTCTTGCTTACCAAAGAATGAGCAACCGTTAAGCCATCAATGAACTCTTCTGTATACGCTTTGTATTCTTCTTTCTTATACCCGGCAATAAATTCTTTACTCACATACGCTCCAAAGCGGGGAGTCACTCTAGTCCTGCTGAGTTCGCTCAACCTGTTTATTTCTTTATCTTGGAATTTCCCCGTCTTCTTTTCTATCTTTAAAGCAAACAAATAGGCATTATTATCTTTGTTTATAACTTGAACCTTAAACACTTCCTTTTGACTGCCTTTCTCATTTGGCTCAACCTTAATTTCCTTAATATCATCCCATCTCATAATATCAAAGTGTATATTACTAATAGCCTTTTCCAGGAAATCCGCCTCTGCCAATATATTTTTTATAATTTGCTGTTTGTCTTCATGAATCCTGTCGCTAAAGGAAATCTGGATACCATCTCTGCCTATAGTGCTAGGATGGGATATGCTTGAAGAAACAGCCTGTCCGTATGATAAGGTTTTTACTACTGAGCCGGTTTGCGTTACAGCGATGGGCTCAACCGCAAGGGCTAGAAGTGAAGGGATAAAATATGGAAATGCGGCAACCGCGGAAGAAATTATGAGATGCTTAATCTTGTTTAAATATACAGGCCCATCTCTATTTAAACCTTTTGCTCGGACATAGTCTATATGCAATTTCTTATCCGGATTATTCTCTATTATTGCTGTCGCGGGGCTGGCGGAGGATTCATTAGTTCGCTTGCCTATCGCTGTCATCAGCGCGCCAAAGGTAAGCGGGCTGGCGCTATTCAGCTTTAAATATCCCAAAGGCAAACGCGAGTAAATATCATTAAGATCATTTTCTTGCCCAAGCCCAAGCTTAATCTTGTAAAAGTCGTGATTGGCCATAGAGGGAATGCTTAAAGTTTTTATATTCTTATATTCTTTTTGAATGTAATAGAGCGCGAGGTTAAACAAAAGAGAGGCTATGGCTTTCCCTTCCATATCCGGGTTAACCCAGAGAGCAAAAATCTTCTCATTCTGAGCGCCGTATGAAAATTTGTACGCGCGCTCAAAAGATGTATCAAGCACTGCTTTTTCAGTCTCAGCATTTATAAAGACATGGATATAACCTATTTCTTGCGTGTCTTGCGTGTTATGCACCTTGATACATAACCATTCCCCCCTTTTCTTGCCAATTGTTCTAATTTTCCCACTAAACACTAATGGCATGCCATCTCTAAGAATGATAACCTCGCCGCTCTGCAAGAATTCTTCAGCAATAGGCCAAAAAAGCTTTGCCTGTTCTTTTAATGCCTGTTTGCGTAACATAGCACTCTGCTCAAGAGCTTTCATCAACCTAATAATATCTCCCGGTTTTACCTCCAGCCCTTTGTTATCACTGTATATTCCATTTCTAATACGGCCTATGAGCACATTTGAAACCGTTAATTGCTGCGGGCCAAATGGAGATATGCTTAATCCTAATGTATATATAACTTCTCCGAATCCAAGCGTGTGTTTAACAGAGAGCGGCTCCGGGGGGTTCTTTACGGCATTATCTAAAAACTCCGCTAATTTTTGGTGGCTATACTGGTTTTCATTATTCTTAGCTTCTTTGAGCGCCCTTATCGCCGTTAAGCCAATCGCCGCCGCGCTTAAAATACTGCCGGCGATGGTAAGGTATGCCCAAAGATGCTGATACTTATCCGCCTGCGCGAATGCTACCATACCCAAAGTCAACAACGACGCTTCTATTCCCCCTATTTCTGCCGCAACGTTAAGCGCATGCTTTATATACTTTACTATCGGGCTTGCGGAACCATACGTTTGCATCAGCGCGCCAAAGGTTTGGGTAATATACTGGTTTGATGTTTCTGTTTTACCAACGATACTACTGACAAGAGCGCTTGAGATGCCTTCTGCCGCGGGAAGCCGTATGGTAAAGGTAGCGCCCTTACCTGCTATGCCTTCGCTTGATGCCTCAATAGTCCCGCCCCATGCCTCTATCTTTTCTTTTACCTCAGCTAAGCCTATTCCGTGTTCTTCATTATTGGACTTGGTAGTAAACAACGGCTCAAATATCTTAAAGATATTTTCAGGGCTTATGCCATTTCCATTATCCTTAATCTTAAGCGCTACCCAATCTTTTTCTTGCCTTGCCGCAACAAAAATTTCACTTGCGCCAGCCTCATACGCGTTTTTGAAAATATTGATAAGGACATACCAGAAATCTTCTATTACGATAGTAACATCTGCCAATGCTTCAGCGTCAACCTTAGTCATATCAAAAAATAAAGGCTGCGTATCGGAAATAAAATTCTGAGATATCTTTACCGGAAAATCTAAGATATGCGCGATATTGACTCTTTCGATGCGCTCTTTTTCCTTTATCCCAAATTCAACTAACGTGTAATAACGCTGCACCATCTTCCGGATTAGCTCCCATATTTTAATATCCTTATCAAAATTTAATTCTGGAGAAAGCTTCGTGGCCTTCTGCGCAATTTCTTTTAAAAGAGAGAGGTTTACCTCCTCGCATATGCGTTGCATAGCCTTTATCTGGTATCGTGTTATTTGCTTAAGGGCAATAAGCACGGCGTCGCTCTTATCTTTTAAGCGCCAGTCCTCTGCGCCCAATGCCCCCCTAAAGTCCGCGGCAACCTTGCCTAATTCTATGAATCCTTTCTCTACTTCTGAAAGCACGTTATCTTCCTGCGTTACCATATGCATAAGCCGCGCCCAGCCGCCGAAGTTAACCAGCAAATTACCGATGGTATGGCTTGCCTGCCGTAATAAAATTGTCTGCGCGGAAATTTCCTCTTTTTCCGTTTCGCTTAAAGGTTTTCCTTCTTCAAAAGACATCTCTTTAATTAAATTAAACGCGTAGAGCGCCATGTGATAATTAACATCATCGTATTTAGTGCTCTGATGCTTATGAGGATTACTCTTAAGCACTAACGAGCTAAGATACCTCACATCCCCACGTCTGGCCTTATGCTCAAGGGCCAGTTTCTGCATATCGCTCATTTTTAGGCTGGCTGCTTCAGCGCTTGAGAAGTAGCGCTCATCATAGACGGTTTGTGAATGCAGTCTCTGTAACTCATATTCGCCATATTCATGCACGATGACATTGGCTATCGCGTATGGATTATCCTTGATTAAGCGGTAAAGCCCTTCGGTAATTACCGCGTGTTTTGCTTTCCCTTGTTCATAAACAAAGCTATAGATAAGCCCCTCTCCCGCCTTTCTTTCAAAGCCCATAGCTTCAATACCCTTGACAACCGTAAAATGCCAATTGCCTATTGCTTTCGCGAATGAAACCGGAATATCTTTGTAGCCTTGCAATTCTGCAGGCAATTTTGCTTCTTGGATTATTGCCGTTACTTCGTCAGATAACTCTATATCCTCGGCATTGCCTTCTTTCAACGATTCCTCAAAAAGCCTAATGAATCGTTTATATTCTTCCGCGGATGGAGGATTCGCTCCTAAATCCTTATAGGTTGTGGCCTTAAATGGCTGCTGCGAAAATTCCATTCTGGTAAGGGCGCCAACTGCGCGTGTCCCCATTAATACCGCAGATTGAGCAATACCGATGCTTAGTGAAGAAGAATTCTTAGATGATGCCTTCTTGATTTCTTCCCGTATTTTTTCTGTGTCTTGCCTTAATTTTACGCGGATATCTTTCATTAACATATGGAATAAATAGGCATAAACACCAATTGCCCCTACAGTTATCAGCCACGCCCACACACTATTCAGTGCTGTTGGCATGTTTGTATTTACCATTTCGGAAGCATGAGCATAGGCTGTGTTTATAAGCGTTAAGAGCGTACCTACGAGCGCTCCTTTGGCAAAATTATTTATTATATTTCCGCGGTTAAGAGGGCTGGAATTGCCTTTACTAAGCGGTATGATAAACCCGCCTTTTTTATCCCAGATGAATGAAGCAATGCTTTGGTAAATCTTTCCTGCTTCTTCTTCGCTAACCTCTAAGCTTTTTTGTATATAATGCTCAGCAACTTCCGAAGGCAGCGTTCCTTCGTAAATTCCCTCAACAACAACTTTTATAATATTATTCGCTTCCTTGATTTCTTGCTTGATTTCGCTATTGAAACGCGCGATATGGCCTAAAATCTTCTTAGGAATAAGATTGTTTGCCTGCCGTTTACCGGTAGCCGCGTAAGGTCCTTTAATGTCTTTAAGTATAAGATGCCTAATAGCGCCTCTTTCTAACGGAAGCGCCTTCAGTAATAAATTATTTTCCAGCACCACTAAGACATGGATAATTTCTTCTTCCCTGAATCTATACTCAGAGGCATCGGGAAGAAGTATCATTGCGTCTTGCGCGATACTTATCCCTACCACTCCTTCCGTATCCTGAGCACTTTTAATACGAAGCAAAATATCCCGTATTTCGGCAAATACACGTTTATTATGTTCCCAGACATCATCCTGCTGGTTTTCTCCCACCGCAGAAGATGAGGCTATAACCGTAACCAAAGCACCGAAGGAATTTCTCTCTTCAACCGGGCTAGAGCCGCTTTTTTTATTTCCCTTTTTATCTTCCGCGGGAGAAAGTTTTTTCTTGTTTGTTTTTCCTAATTTGCTGCCGCTTTGCTGCTTACCTCCTATAACCCACAAGGCATAACCTCTACGCCTAGCGTCCCCTTTTAGCCCCTTTCTCTCTCTTACGTCAAGATGATTGCGCGGACACTCTAAGCACTCATATAGTCCTATTCCTGTAAAACCTGTTTTTATAGCTACTTGTGCGATTTCTTTAGGGCTAATCTGCTTGCTACCCACATAAACCATTAAGTCGCAGGCAGTTCCATTACAATGTTCTGAATCCTTTACTCCGCCAGCTTTTTTATTATTCTCAGGGCACCTATATCCAGAGTTAATAACAAAGCGCGCATCTTTTCCATATTTCTTGATGAGACGTATCTTCAATTCTTCTAATTTATCAATAAGCTTTTGGCTAATTCCGGCCTTCGGTAATTCTCCGCAATGCCGGCATCTAAATTCATCCCTGAAGGACCGCTTGAGGCCATTTTCCGTTTTATTATTCGCTCTCGCGGGCCCTTTATTAACTTCCAAAGAAGGCAACAGTTTGTATGGTTTACAATCGCTGTTAGTCTCTGCTGCTTCCTGTTTTGCTGTCATACTATCTTCAATAGGCAATCGCAGTTCTTTCGTTATGCTCCCTGAAGGCAGGATATAAAATGCCGCGGCTGCAATACTGATATTAAATACCCCTGCCAAGAAACGCCCGAAGCCGCCTTTTTTAATCATATACATCCCATAACCAACCCCTGTTGCCAGGGCTAAGCCTAAAACCCCTCCCCATGTTCCCCCAATCTTGTTAAACATAGCTAGGAATACGCCTGTAGTTGCCGCAGGTATCGGCAAATATCTGAAAGCCAGCCGGTACAAGAAACCTGGCTGCTTATCTTCTTGGGATAAGCTGCTGCTTACTGTTCTACGTTTAATCCTTTCAATTGTTTTGGTTACTACGTTGATATTCGCAGGCTTGCTAAGGAACCCATCTGCGCCTCTTTTGAATGCTTCTTTTTTGATTTCCCCGATTTTGGTGGCCTTCATAATTATAGGAATATTCTTATATTTTTCCTGCGCTCTTATCTTTCTTACCAATTCCAAACCATCCATTTCCGGCATACGATTATCGGTAATAATACGTAGGCCTGCGATTTCATTACCTTTTAACGCCTCTAATTTCTTCAAGGCCTCTTGGCCGTTTTCCGCCTCAATCACGGTATACCCTTTATCTTTTAATGCCTCTCTTATACAGAAACGTATAGTCTCTTCATCATCAACCACAAGGACAACAGACGGACTGGCGCGGGGTTTCTCGTTTTGATTTATTTCTTTAATTTTTAGGGCATCTGCGGCCGCGCTTATGAGTTCTTGGGAATCAGAGCCTTTGATAATAATTTTCCTGACCCCTGCCTCAAATAATTCTCTCTTAGTTTTCTCGCCGCTATCGTCATTGAAATCTTTTGCGGTGTATATTATTACCGCAGGTACAGGCTTATTCTGCTCTTTCAACTTCTTCAAAACCTCTATACCATTTAAAATAGGCATGTTGAAATCAAGCAGCACAAGATTGTATTTTTCTTTATCTTCTTGACTTAGCTCTTCTAAAGCCTCCTTCCCATTTTCGGCTGTTTTTATGCTATACGCATGCTTATCCATCTTCCTATCTTCAAACATGCTTTCCAAGATTGCTGTTGTCGTGAGAAGCTGGCTTGAGTCATCATCCACAACCAAAATCGTAACCGGGCTGGCGGCAACATTAGCTATGGTTAAGGTATTCCCCACCACCGCACCTACTATCTTCGGCTGAGTTACCGTGCCATCCATATCCAAAGAGCTGGAAGCGCTCACCCATTGCGCCCTTCCCGCTTCTTTTGCTTGATAGAGGGCTGCATCCGCGGGCTTAATTAAATTATTATTGATTAAATTTTCTAACTCTTTGGACACTTGGCCGCCCTTTGGCGCGATTTCATGAGAAATAGCTATTACTCCCGGGGTGTAGGTAAAAATACCCGCGCTAAATGTAAGCACAACTCCTTTAAGCTCTCCCAAGCCATTTTTACCCTGAATACGTAACTGGTGTTTCACGGCAGAACGCAGTTTTGCGGATTCGTCGCTTGAACCTTTGACCATAGCGTTAATTTTACTTTTGATGTCATCCGTTAATTGCAAGCAAGGCCACTGCGCAGACTTACTCTTTACCGATTCAAGCAGCCTACTCATAAGCTCATCAATTTTCGCGGCAACTAACACCATTGTGAATTCTTCCCCGCCATACCTAAAGACAACATCATCATCTCTGGTGTCACTATTGATTGTTTCCGCGAAATTGGTAAGCACTTTATCGCCTACCGAATGGCCAAAAATATCATTAATCACTTTAAAATGGTCGATATCCAGCATGATAACCTTAAAAGACAAACCTGAGCGATTTACGCGGCTTATTTCTCTGACCAGGCATTCATAAAGAGCGGCTTTATTAGATAAACCTGTAAGCGAATCAGTCTTACTCTTTTCTTCTAATTGCAGGATACGCCGGCCCATCGCATCGGTTAATACTCTGTATGCGGCAAGCTCCTTGGTCAAATCACTAATAATTATTTTCAGAGTTTCAGGATTTTCATTAACTGAGCTTGAGGATATGAGAGGCGCGCTCGTGCGCGAGCCTTCCTTAAAATACTTAAGGAATTGCACAGACAACTCTTTTTGCATAAAGCCTATAAAGTTATTCGGCGTCCAATCAGGAGATTCCGCGATTATTATTAAATCCGGCTTTAAGTGCTTAGCGCTAAAAAGCTTTTCCGCGAAGCGTCCTATTCTATATGCTAAAACACTTTCTATCTTTTCTTCGCTTTCACCTCTAAAGACCATTGCACCTATGTCATTTTTCGGATTATTGTTATCTTGCTCAACAATATAGTCTAAGTCTATGCTCAAAATAACTCTTTCATCACTTCTAAAGCTAGGAATATCATCCGGAGTATACATAATATGAACATTACGGCCGTCAGAAAGCGCCTGCTCTTGTTCAGTATTGAATTTATCTACCCAGGCGCTGGCAAGCCAATAGAGCGTGCCAGCAATTCCCTGCTCCAGCAGAGGGACAATAAACTCCGTTTCGCTATAGTGTATTGATTTTAATTGAACGAGAGAGGGTATTTCCTTAGTTAACCTTCGAGGTATATTCAAATCAGGATGGCTATCAGCATTAATTAATATTGAATTCTTAGAAACTATGCCGGCATGATATGCTTTTATCACTTCATTGTAAAGTTCGCCATGGTTTGTTATAAATTGATAGCTCGGCCCATTATTGCTGACTGCACTGCTTACGCCAACCATACTCACCAGGCTGCCTACGGAATCCGCGCCCCCTAACGGAGAACCAGCGCCTTTTACGCAAGGCCTAAGCCTTAAGCCTTTCAATACCGGTGCAACTATGCCATATGTTTCATTCTGCTTGAGGCGCTCCTGAACTGACTCTATAGACTGGGACAACGCGGTGATTCCTTGCAGAGATAATGCGGGCAAGGATGCTGTCGCGTTCACTGCCTGAGAGAGCCATCCAAGAATCAGCTTGGCCGTTACGCGTATAGACTGTAGCGTTTTGGATAAGGAAGAGTCGAAGATAGCCTTTCCCGTTTTCACGAGCTGCCGCGAACGTACTGAAATCTTTGGTAAAATCCACGATATGATCAAATTCAAGTTCGTCAATTCTGATAATCGACATGGTACGCCTCCTTCGAAAGTTGAAGGGAAAGCGATGGCGGAGGTCAGTCCCTGGAGGAGGGCCGCCACGCTTTCCCTTACTTTAGCCGCTTGCTGCCTTAAGGTGACCGCCACGGTAGCACCTAAGGCTTGCGGCCGGGTTAAAATTTCAATAATCTTACGCCCTGAATAAGTAAGGCTATAAGTAAAATCTCTCAGTACGGTAGGTATGAACCCTGCCATACGCTGCTTTGGCGTGTTGCCTGATGACTTCGGCGTCCCCGTCTTCAATAGGTTGCCAGGAATCACCGGACTGCTGTTTGACTTCGCTATCTCTAATAATAAAGTTTGCGACCTTTCCACTTCCGTTAATCCGAGCCGAGCCAAAGATACTACCGTCAGAGCTGTCCACAACGAAGTGAGTGAATTCCAGTTCATTATATTCTCTACACATAGCACACCTCCTATAAGTGCACTGAGGGTGTCAAAGATGGAGGTCAGTCCCCGGAGGTATGGGGCCACCTTTGAAACACCCTCAGTTGCAAATGCCGTATCGTTTCCTGCCACGGGAGGTTGATACAGCTGGGTTAATAATAAGAAAGCCTCAGCCAAACCTTTAAAGAACTTATCCACCACCAGCCACGGAAGGCAAGATAAGACGGTTTGGCCGAGGCTAAATATATTTCTCAATGTTGTTGTAACGAGGGACCCGGCTGAGGTCAGTTCCCGCCTGCCTGCCGGCGAGGCAGGGAGAAGGGACAGCCGGGCCCGCTCGTATACAACATTCGCCGTACTTATTCCAGCCACGGAAAGAATGTACGGCGCGGTTACATCTAATAAAGAAAGAGCCCCAGCCCATCCTAAGAAATCTCGCATATTCCCCACCAGCCACGGAAGGAGTAATATGCTGGATGAACCGAGGCTCTTATATACTTCTATTATAGTGCCAAATTTATTTAAAGTTGTAAAGGGGCTTGTAGCGGAGGTCAGTCCCTGGAGGAGGGCCGCCACAGCCCCTATTACAACTAAAGCCGTTACACTTCCCCACCAGCCACGGAAGGAGAAAGTAAACGGCTTGGTGAAATCTTTAATACTCTTTAAAATCATTGCAACGAGGGCGCCAAAGATAGAGGTCAGTCCCCGGAGGAGGGCTATCAAGGCGTCCTTCGTTGCAATAACTGCCTGTTTTCCCGCCACGGAAATAACAAGCAGCTCAAACAGCTTTTGAGTTAACGGATACGCTTTATTGGTGAATTTTAAAACTACTAAAGAAAGGAGAAAAACTGAATAGGTAACTGCGGGATTTTGAGCAGAGATATTAGCAATACGCTTAGGAGGAGACAATCCCGATGTTTCATATGAATCTCCCGGAATAAGCATTTTCTTATCAGTTTTGTATACATTTCCCATAAATACAATCATGCGATGCAAAGTGTAATTATTAGTAATAATCGCGCTACTTGATTTATTATCAGTTTTAGAAGGAATGCCCGAAGGCGCAGTCTTTTCTTCAAATGGTTTTGGATTCTCTTCTTTCCGGGAAGGAATCAAAGCATTGCCCTTGAACACCCCAAGAATCATATTATTCAACTTTTCGCTTTCATCTTGTAGATATATCAAATCGTAGAATTCATATTTTAATCTTATCAAGGCGATTTTTATTGCTTCATTCTTATTCGCAAGCTCTGCTACATCTTCAGGGGCAATCTTTCCATCTTTATTTACCATATCCAGGAGTAACTCCCTACCCAGCGCAACATTCTGATTCATCCACCTTGTAAGCAATGATTTCGCGATTAGTTCTTCCACATTTGAAATAATTGTGAGCGGCCGGGCATCTTTTATAATCACCCGATCAGCGCCACATCCGTCTTCCACAATATATCTTTGTCCGTCAACTTTAAAATACAAAGTATAATCTCCATCACCCCATTCCGTATTTTTCTTATAATTAAAACCTGTATATCTAACACGGCAATCTTCCACATCTAAGGCTGCCGCCAAACCTTTCATAGCCACAAGCAGCGGAGAGACCAGATTTCTTAACGGCGTAAAAATTCCTCCATACGACATATAGCGTATCGCTCGCTCGCTTGTATAGCGGATATTTGCCTTTGCCAAATCCGTAAGAAACCTCATTACATTGTAATCAATCTGACTAAGGTGCTGAACTTTTTGGGCTATTTTTAGAGTTTTACCATGAATAAACGCTTCATCTCCAGAATTATACGCGAGATGCAAAGCTTCATGAGTTACATAATACGCAACCAGCCAATCAATACTCTCTTGGCCTTCTTCTTTCGCCTGCGCCATTATTTGTTTACTCAATAATATATAGTTTGCGCCTAATCTTGTCTCTCCCGCAAAGCCTTCTCGCACCGCATCAGTAATGATTATGTGTTCTACATGCTTTCTGATTAAATTAGAAAGCGTGCTGCCGAGTGCTTGGCCTGACGTTAATCTTTCAAGGGACTTTCTGATTTCCCTTCGTTCAGGCAAAGATTTACGGTATCCTCCCATATATTGACTATAAGAATCACGTAGCTCCTGCTCTTTAGAATATTTATTAAATTCTTTCTTTCCTAATGGGTCGAGCGGGCGTTGAATAGTGTGGGATTTTGCCAACAATGCCAATGGCGGAGCCGCCTTATCTATTGAAAAGGCGATACTGGCAGTGAAAACGTTGCTTAACAAAGGCACAATAAGCGCCATAGTAAGCCATTTTCTTAATTTTATAAAGCTAATTGCGCTTGAAACAGCTGATACAGGTAATCCTTGTTCCCAACTCCGAACATTGACAGATTTCCGTGAACCTTTGGTATGAAGAAGCGCTCCAAGCTTAGTAAACGCTGTTTTTATAGCGTCATATAAGGCTTTCAGAGGCGGGCTAAGCCCAGTGTAAAGACACACTACAGGCTTCAGGGAAGATACGAAGTTATAAAGACGTAGTAAGCTATCAAACTTAGGGATAGTTGACTGTATTGTTTTCTTCCATAAGCCATAAGAAGTTTTACCTGTGTTATCTTTTCCAGAAATAGAACTGGCTGCACTCCCTTTTGGAGGCAGTACCGGAGAATTGCCTGTGTTATTTTGTTTTGTGTTGCTCTCTAACCTTGTGAGAGCACCAAACGTAGGAGGTATTGCTTCTTTTATTACTCCTGAATTAGACGCACTAAGGGCATTTCCGAGCGGACTACCAGAACCTGCAGGTTGAAGAAGAAGATCTTTTATAGATGAAGACAGGGATTTCTTAGTAGTATATTCTTCTATCTGCTTTCTACTAGCCGCACTTTCAGAACCACCGATTCTATTTCTAAAACCTGTATTATTTCCTGTTTCTTTTCTGCTTACTGTAGCCGCACTTCGAGAACCTCGCTGTTGTCCTTCTACATAAGCTACTGTATTTACCAGCGACCCAACAATTCTCTCAAAGAAACCTTTAATTGAGCTAATTCTTACTATATTTTGCGCGCTTCTAATCTTCGCGACGAGGAGTTGCGCAACTCCAGCCGCGTATCTTATGCCTCCGGCTTTCCCAAAAACATGAGTGCCGAAAGTACTCATCATCCTGTTATACCTATCTTTTATCCATTCCGTGGCTGATGAGGTAAAGATTAACGAACCATAATTATTCATATTCACAGGCAACACAGTAACATTCGCATCAAACCCTGTATTTCCATTTCCGCTAGGGGCTGATACTGGGCTGGCGCTGTTGTTAGTTCCTCCCGGTACAAGCGGTAAGCCTTTTTCAGACGGTTGCTGCGGTTTCCGGGTTTCATTATTTACCGGATCTCCCGTTGCTGCGGCGTTAAAATTATTAAAAACAGGGCTACTATGGCTCAATTTTGGCACTAAAACTACTTTTGGAGGCTTCAGGGCACTAACTGCAGGGGATGACTGAACAAAGCCCCTATTACCATTCCCCAAGACACCCGCCCCTTTCATACTACTGCTGCCCCCTACACCTCTACCTTGATTCATATTGACAAGGCTTTGTTCAAATACAGAAGAAGAAATAGCTTTGGCCTCTTTTTTGATAACACTCACATAAGATGTCGCGCCATCGTAAAGCTTTGATAAGAGAAGCGAGTAAGGATACTCTAAGTCAGCGTTTCTTTCTCTAATTTGCTCCTCTGTCAGGCCTGTTGCGGAAAGTAATATCGGCACTTCACTTTTCAAGAAGCCATGTAAAGACGCCTCTGCGGATTTTATCTTATTCCACGACAGATCCACTCGTCCTAAGCGCCCCTTCATCAATTCGCTAAAGCTGCTCCTGTCCCCTTTCTTGCCTAATAACCCCATCATTTCCTCTTGTGATAAATTGGGGTTACGTGCTAATTGGTTACGAAGCGTTCTTTCTAAGGCTTCTGCCTGAAGTATTGCCCACGTGCCGCCTTTAAAGAAATTTCTCAGCAAGCCTCTTGTTTCAGGATTACCCAGGGTGTATCCTATTTGCCGCAATGCGTCTTCCTGATGAATGAATGGCTTATCATACAAAACTCCCGTAAGCTTTTCTGCCACTATCTCATTACGCAGTTCAAACCATTTCGCGCCTGCATCATTCAGTAAATGAGAAAATGTTGTCCTGTCAATTTTCTTATAGCCAATTTTCTCATCGTCACTTGTTGTAAGTTTTGTAAGCAACGCGTCCTGCGTGATAAACGGCGTTTCCCGCAAAATAGGCTTGATTACGTTCAGAAGTTCATCTTTGGCGCGCGGCAAATCCGCCAGTGGCGAAGGAGCAGTTCCTTTAGTCCCTACCGGCTTGGGAAATAAATTAAGTTTGTCTAACAATTGCTGTGTTTCTAAAACTACACGGCTATAAACTAGAGCTTGTTCCCAAGGAGCTGCTTTCTTATTATTACGATAGTGGGTAAAGGGTGGTTGATACTGCCTTATTAATTCCTCAGTAAGATATACCGAAGATGTGTACCTTCCTGCAATCATACGCTTGTGTAAAGTATCCCAATCTTTTGAATTCCCCTTAAGAACATTTATTCCGAATTTATGAGAAGCTTCATCTGCGAGCCAGCGAAGGTATTTTGCCCCTATTTTAATATTATCGGTATCACTATGCAAGGACCAGAAAGCAATTACCGGCCCTGGCAAGATAGTTGAGGGTATGCCGTAAATTTTACCGCCCATCTCTCGAATCGTATCTATGCGTTCCTGCATTAATCCAACAGAAGGATTCTTTCCCGCGAAAGAAAGATAAAAATCAAAGAAGTTTTCATCGATTCTGCCTTTTTTATCCTGCCTCATATCTAAATATTCCGTAAGCGCGACCGCCGCTACAAACGAAGGTTCAAAGTTATAGAGCTTAGCATATTTCTTAAAGTTCTCGCGGTTTTCAATTATCCTATTAAGGCCTTTCATTAGTTTATTCCCTTGCGCAATAATAGTTTTTGCCTGCCTATCCGCCGCGGCATTACTTTTCTTAATTTCTTTCTTATAAAAAAACTGATTGATATCCTCTATATATTTGGATAAAGGAGCATGGCTTGGCTGTTTCATATAGCTTACTACCTGTTTATCGCTAAAATTAGGATCAAATAATCTCCCCTGCAAATAGAGGTTATACCCGGTAACAGAACCAAGTAACGTGATAACTAATGCAGTGGTAACTACATTCTTAACGAATTTTGGCATTAGAGGAGAAGCCATCACTGCTACAGGCTCTCTCGGATTTACTCTATAAATAGCAGAGACCACCCCGGATTCCTTATTATGTACTTTATCAAACTCCTTATAGAGGTTCACCCATCCAAAACCTTTTTGCTCAAAGGCTTCTTGTAATGGGATATTTTCACCTAAGCCTGCGGAAACCAATATTTCGCCTTTATCCGCGATAACCGTTCTCATTACCCCAAAAATAGAGTTGTATTTTTCCTCTATGGGCATTTCTGTGGGTTCTATGAATGGCAGGTATTCGCTATTTAATAACCCGGTAATGAATGCTGTATCAATCTTATCTTTACCGGTAAATTCTTTTATCTTCTCTTTAAATTCGCCTATAGATTGGATTGGCGCGCCAATATAGAAGATGTTATCACGCAAGCTGGTTTCAAATTTAGGGTTAACTATGATTACCTTGCTGTTGCTATATTTTTGAGCGTATTCCTTCGCCAGGGTATCTGTTTCCGGGGCAACAAACATTACGCTTTTACCTTCAGCGAATAGTTCACTTTCATTTATAGCATAGAGCGTCTTCATATAATCTAAAAGCATAAGCACATGCGTAGTTACGCTCGCAAACCGTTTGTCATCGGTTAAAAACGCTAGTGGAGAATTTTGTGAAGAGACGGCAGTGTTATATTTTTCTGTTATCAACTCCTGCGCTATTTTTGCTATTAGATTCTCAGCTCCCACTGGACTTGCCGCTTCATTCAATTTATCTTTTATTCCCGGGGCCTTAACCGTTGTTATCGCAGCAGCGGAAGACGAACTGACCGGCGGCTCAGGCTGCAAAGGTTTATTTTGCCCCGCATCCCGCAGCAATTGTCCTAGTCTGGCCAGCTTGTCAGAACTTAAGGTATTCACATCGGGCTTTGGCGTTTCGTTCAAAAGCATCATTATCTCCCGAGTATTATTCATTTCGCCCAACCCCTTCAAATAATCTCGATTGCTAAAGGCCTCCCATCCGACATGGCGATTGACAATCTCTTGCTTTTTATTTTCAGACCTTATCGGATCTTCTCTTGTATATCTCGGATCAGCTTCCTGCGGATGATTATAAAAATGCGTCTGTTTAGCCATATCCCAAATAGCCCATGTCTTGGATAGCCCATAGGGTCCGGGTTGTACACCATGCCCTGAAAGTATTCCTTCCATCTCGGATATCATACCAGAGGCAATGTCTTCAATTGTTCTGGGTCCATGCCTCTCCAGCATTTGATTCAAGGCGGCCGCGTATTTAGGAACGTTCGGAAACCTCTGTATATTCATGGAGCCTTCAAAATGTTCCTGCTTTTGCTCATCCGAGAGTCCGGGGACATCCTGATAGCTTAGATATTTCCTGACAAGCGTAGGAATATCTAATAAATTATGTCCTGTAGTAATTGAGGATGGATGCTCGGCTGGAGCCGGTGGCCTAATAGCATTCAAAGGCGGAGTGCCTAATAAGGCCAATGCGCGCTCAAAACCGTACTCTGCCGCGCTGGCATACGACTCTTTTGCTCTTGTTACTTTAGCTAATTTTATGGCATGCTCTGCTTCTTTCGCCTTATTAATCAACGCGCTACGCTCAAGCCCTAATTGCGCTATCAAACCCTCTGCCTCTGATACCTTTACCTGCGCCTGCTCATAAGGCGCCTTTACAGCGTTAAACTGTTTCAGGGCTTTGTCGGTGTTTTTACTATGTGCTTGGTAAGAATTCTTGGCTTGCCTCTTTGCCCTGTTAGATTTAAGCTCTCCTTGCAGGCTTTCTGCTTCTTCTTTTGCCTTTTGTTCGGTATAGGAAAGGTTCTGGAATTTAGCAAGTTTAGCCTCATATCCCGGCTTAAGCTGATCTAAGCGCTCTTGCGCTTTTACTTTATCGGCCTGGTAAAGTTTTATCAGTTCTTCGGTTTCTTGTAACTTGGTTTGGAAAACAGGCAATACCTCTTGGGCTTGGGCGGATTGATTCCTTAGGTCTTCTGTTGCGGGGGCGGTTTGCGCGAGGATTCCTTGGGCAACGGATAAACCATAGTATCCCTCAGCAGTACGGCTAAAGCTGTCTTCTTTCTGGGCATCCTCTACTGTCTGCTTTGCAAACTCATATGCCCGTTCTTTTGACCATTCTGCCGCGCTGGTATACGACTCTTTTGCTCTTGTTACTTTAGCTAATTTTATGGCATGCTCTGCTTCTTTCGCCTTATTAATCAACGCGCTACGCTCAAGCCCTAATTGCGCTATCAAACCCTCTGCCTCTGATACCTTTACCTGCGCCTGCTCATAAGGCGCCTTTACAGCGTTAAACTGTTTCAGGGCTTTGTCGGTGTTTTTACTATGTGCTTGGTAAGAATTCTTGGCTTGCCTCTTTGCCCTGTTAGATTTAAGCTCTCCTTGCAGGCTTTCTGCTTCTTCTTTTGCCTTTTGTTCGGTATAGGAAAGGTTCTGGAATTTAGCAAGTTTAGCTTCATATCCCGGCTTAAGCTGATTTAAGTCTTTTTGCGCTTCTACTTTATCAGTTTCGTATAGTTTTATCAGGTTTTCGGTTTCTTGTAACTTGGTTTGGAAAACAGGCAATGCCTCTTGGGCTTGGGCGGATTGATTCCTTAGGTCTTCTGTTGCGGGGGCGGTTTGCGCGAGTTTTTCATAGATTTGGGAAAGCAGTTGATGGCCTTCCATGGCAATGGTACTGCGGATAAATTCAAGGTTAAGCGCCTGAGGAGGCCCCGTAGTTTCTATACTGCTTGCGGCTGTAGCAACAACAGGGGTTGAATCTCCACCGATTATTGTACCGCTGTATCCGATACCGGCTAACTTAGTTGCCTTTCTTGCCCAAGCTAATGCCGCGCGGAAATCCCCATCATCAAATTTCTTCTTGGCTTTTAAAATGTAATCCCACGCTAAGATATCCCCTTTCTTAACCAACGAAGTGGGTGATTTATCCGGGCTCTTATCCTTATCAATTTTGCTATTTTTTACAAAACTGTTATTATCAGTGATAAAATCATACCCGTCTTTGGTGATGCGAACCTGGATTTCGCGCCGTACTCCGAATTTACCCGGCAAGGCGACAAACGGCTCAATGCTTAAGACATCGCCTATATTGATTAACCCTTTAAGCTCAGACCTATCCTGAAAATGGCCCAACTTAAAGCTATGGAGCTCCTCAGAGCCCTGCAGTTCGTGAATTTTCTGGTCATGGGCAAACCTGCGGTAGCGCTTATCAGTTTCCTGCATCTTATTGGCAACCGCCTCTTCCCAATCGCCGTAATCGCTAAAGCCTCTTTTTCCGTTTACCACTAACAATCCGTCTAAGGCAGCCTTCATTGCCTGATAGGTTATCCAATGAGCTCTTCGCTGTGTTTTACGCAAGCCGCTAATCTGCTGCCTGAATTCGTTTTCACTCAGCATTTTTATGCTGGCATGGTTGCTGCCATCGGGATTTGTTGTCCTGAGTTCTCTAAAAGGATTGATATCTTTTAACTGCATCCTGCCGTTTTCCTTCACCGCAACCAGCGTGCTTGCGGCATCATAGGTTCCATGGCTTGAGCTATCGCCCACCTTGACCACCGCGTCAATAGTTACCTCATCCCCTGCCTGCAGATACCTGCCGAATTTCTTCCCTGACCAGTCAACTACCGCGGTATTCGGCCCGCTGGATACCGAAGAAAGGCTCCTTACCACCCTGACGTCTTTATACCCTTTCTGCTTAGCCAAATCCTCAACCTTCCATTCAAATAAATTCATAATCTTCTGCTCGCGGTTATAATAATCAGGATTCGCGTTTACCTCCTGCTTCACAAACTGCATTGCCTCTCTATGCACTTCCGCGGCCTGGCGGTCTAGTTCCCTTTGCGCCTCAGTCTTATAAGTCTGCGAACCCTTGACATACTTATAGGCAACCCGCATCAACTCTTTATCATCCATATCCGCGATAGCGCCGATAATACCCTTTGAGCCGCCCGAGACATCCACGCCAGACTTCTGCCCAAGTTTCACAAAATAATCCGTAAGGGCGTTATTCAGCTGCGTCTGCACCCCCAGACGCGGATTATCCCTGATATACTGCGCCGCGTAACGGGCGCTTAAGAACTGAGTAAAAACTTCATTATCATTCATTTCGCTCAGATTCATTTCCAATTCGTTCACATCAACTCCGGCATTCTGCGCCAGCAAATCCAATAAACCGCTAAAGGCAGGATTCCCTATTTTTAATGCCGATATACGATAGTTATTTATATTTTTATCCGTAAGCATATGATAATATGCTATTTTTCTTATTTTTCTATCGGTTAAATCCTTATATCCTTCCTCACCGGCGGCTTTTCTACTCTTAAAAGTATCAACTGCCTGCCTGTAAAAAGCATAGGCATTCTGTTTACCCATAAGATTCATTCCTACCGCCGGATTAAAACGCATCTGTTGATATGCTCTCTGGCGTATCTGCCTATCTGTTAAATCCTTATAAGCGGCCTCACCGGCGGCTTTTCTACTTTTAAGATTATCAACAGCCTGACGGTAATAATTATAGGCGTTGCGCCTGCTGGATGGAGAAAACACGCTGAACTTTCCGGCAAGCAGGGCATGGATAAACTCATGGGCTCCGGCTCCCACATTAAATATTCCGGTGGCATTTGGCGTTATTGCCACAGTGTTTCCATCGCGCGAAAAACGCACATTCTGGAAAATATCCACATCTATATGCGTTCCCTGATTTTTAGCTGAGGTCATTGCCTTGGTTGCTTCGTTTCGCAACTGGCCATATTCAGTAAAATACATCTTGAACTTGCGCAACTCATCCATTGATATATGCGGCGCTAATTTCTGAATAGTCAGCCTTCCTTCATCGCCAAAAACTTCTTCCGCGCTATATAAAGGCAGCATCAAATTAGTCACTGTTTTTACATCATATGCAAGGGCCTTTTCAACCTTTGCACGCGCGTTCTGTAAAAGGGTTCCTCTTTGCGTATCAGCTCCGCTTCTTAATTCAGCGTCAATCTTATCCAAAGCCATAGCGCGGGTTAAGCCGCCGGTATCATATCCATACAACTGCCGGTGGGCCATCTGCTCATAGTGAAGATTGAAGGCTTCCCCAAGGCCTATCCTTGCCTTCTGCATCTTCTTTAAACGCTTTTCCTTTTTATCCAATTCTTCAGTTTTCTCTTTGAGTATAGACTTATCCTTCTCTTTCTCTAATTCCTTGCGCTCTCGTTCTATTTCCATTAAGCTTGTTTTAACTAAGGCGTTATCTTTTAAGGCTACTTCCTTGAGATTCTTCTTGAAGGCGCCCGCCTTGCCGGCATTTAACCCTATCTTGGCAAGGGTATAATAATTGGTGTAAAATAACGCCCTGCGCGCAAACGATGAGTCATCCAGCCCTCTTTTAGCGCCTAATAATTTGGTATCGCTTAAAAGCTCCTCTCTTCCTATCTTTTTGTTTATGGCATTTACCTCCTGCTCCATAAAAGACGCCCTGTTAGCGTAAAACTCATTCCCTGTTTCTAAATACCGGGCGTACATATCCTGAATTCCCAAAGTCTTTTTCTGCAATTGCGGCATAAGGAATTCCGAGGTCTTGGTAAACTTAACCCTGTCCAACGTATGAATCTTTCCATTCCGAACCGCATGAGCATCTGCCTGCATTGGCCTAAAGGTAATGTCATTGACTGTATATTCGCTCGTGGGCATATTTTCAAGCGCGTTGAGCACATTCTGCCTAAACGCGCGGTCAAATGCCATCTTTTCTTCCACAAGATATTTGGCCTCTATCTCAATCGGCGATGAACCGGTTTTATCATTGATAACAATAACCCCTTGCTTGGTAAGCGCGCCGGCAATCATCCGCTCGTCATTGACTCTTCCTGCCAATGCCCTGCCAGCTGCCTCTTTTATAATGGTATCACTGCTTCTGGTGGAAAATTCGTTAAGCTTATGAACATCGTAGGTTTTTTCATCGTTAAATTCAACCACCTTCTGGCGTATTGCCCAGAACTCATTCCACTTCGGCCCCTCCTCAACAGTAATGGTCCTCAACTCGCCGCCGTCATCAACAATAATTTTATCCCCGGATACCAGCACTTCGCCTATTTCTTTAAAAAGCTCGCCATTATTATTTCTCAAGTCCTGCCTCGTCGCGTTTTGTAATTTATTTGCTAATTCCTTAGCCTTTGTCCCGGCGTCTTTACCTATACCCGGCAAATCTCTTCGGGATACTAAATCCAAGCCTACAATCCTGGCTTTATTCATTAACATGCGGTGCAGGTCATTGGCGTTTAACGCGCGCAGGCCTCCGTTAGGCGTGGTGATTTCCTGAATGACTTCATATATCTGCTGCGCCCAAGGCCCATTGAAAGGGATCAAGTTTAACCCTAACTGAATAATGTTTTCCGGTATCAACTCCTCGGCCGTGCCGCCAACCGAAAAGTTGTATAAGCGCCCCATAAATTTCGATTCTGTCTTCTGGGCCGCGGCCTTTACTACCGCGGAAGGAAAGACGCTTTTTAAGCCAGCTTCCCAGCCTTCGGCAGCCGCCTGAAAAGTTTTACCAAAGCCGCCCATTTTGATATTTGGAAATACCGAATTTGCCAACGGCCCTGCTACCGCCAAGGCTAAAGAGAAATAGATATTGCTTTTCTCCACTTTTTTCCAGTTGGCCTTAAATTCATTGGAAAGGCTCCAGCCGTCTTTCGCCAAGAGGCTCCCTACTTTAGCAGTGCCGGCGATTCTTGAAACCAACTGTTCCGCGTTCATCATATCTGCTCCGGCATAGCCTTTCTTTCCGGCTATTATTCTTAAATCATAAACTGCCGCGTTGACTTTATCACCTAAACGGCTAACCAAATCCTGAATATTCGCCTCATTCCAATCCTTAAGGTTTTCCTTGCGGGCAATTTCCCGTATCGGCTGTTCCAAATCCTGCCTTAAGTGCTGCCCCCACAAACCGGCTGAATAAGCCAATCCGGCAAAGCCTAAGCCTGTAGTCATTTTATCCGTCAAGCCATTCGCGTTATTCCACTTTTCAATTAGACCATCATACTTTTTGCGGCTGGCTAAAGACATATCGCCAAACCTCTGGGCATCCTCAGGCGTAATCCAAAATGCCCCCAAGGTAGAGCCTAAGAGCCAGTGCTCGAAATTCGTAGAAGCGGAAGGCATCAGGTATGTTTTAGTTAATAGAGACGCTCCTTCCACAGCGCCTGCCAAAGGAGCAATGACCGTTGCCAGGTTCCATCCTGTCCTCACCGCGCCGAAATCCCACATCGCGGCTTTACCGAAAGCAAGAGCGCCTCCGCTTAATTTGCCGATAGCGCTATGCGTATATGCCTGGCCTGCCTTTTCATACCCCAAGGATCTTAAAGAAGCCGCGCGGGCTAAGCCCGCAAGCGCGACTGCCGCTCCTATGCCTCCAATTACCATGCCCGCGTTCTTGAGCTCTTTTGATTGCTTGAAATAACCCACTGTCCATAAAGTTCCTCCGGCTGCTACCCCCATTGAGCCGATGCCTACTAACGGATTCTTTGCCCCAAAATTATACCAAGCCTTAACAGAGCCAGATTTACCGGGGGCTTCATAAACACCGTAAAACGCCTGCTTTAGCCCTTCCCTATACCCAAGAGACTTAACGGTTTTTCCCTGCGTATAGGCCTCATAACCTTTCTTAAATCCTATTATCGCCGCGCGTGTCAACAGGCCATAGCCAATAGCCGCGGGTAAATCTGAAACCATCTTGGGTATATACTTTTCTCCGGATTTCTCATACTTACGATAGGAGAATTTATCAGCCAAGCCATTTATCAATGTTTCCTTATCCTTCTTTGCCAATTCAAAAAGCTGATTATCAAGAGCCATTTCCTTTAATTCTTCAACGTTCATTTGCCTCAATTCTGTTTCGCTTAGTTTCGCGTAATAAATGGACTTGAATTCCGGCAGGCGGATATATTTTCCATTATCGGCCTTGTTAAAGATATAGTTTGTATTTGAATCTATCTTTAGATTATCAAAATTTATGCCTTGATCTTTTAGCATAGCTAATTGCCTGTCGCTCAAAAGCTGCTCCACATAGCTCTTCTTACCCTGCTCAACTTTATCACCCTGTTTAATATGTTCTTTAAGCTCATAAATTTCTTCCGGCTTCAAATCCTTGCGTATGTCCGGCTCTACATACCGCTTTGCCTGATGGTCTTTTTCCCACGAGGTGAGCTTAAAATAGGTTGTTTCCCGGATATCAAAAGTCTTGCGTTCGTCAAGCAAAGCCTCTATCCCCGATATTGCCGGGTCAATGACGCCTTTTTTAGCCGCCCAGATAAGCGCGCTATGGCCGGCGGTTTCAACTGCCCAGGGAACAATGGATGGCACCTTACGCAAGCCAAACATCCCTGCCACAGCGCCTGTGCCACCATAGGCCAAAATACCCTTAATATCCTTCCACTCCTTAAAGCCTTTAATTTCATCCTTATAGATTCCATAAGCCACACCCGCGGCGGCACCGCCTATGCCATAGGCGATGTTATACCGTGCCAGTTCCCAACCTTTAACATTTGCGCCTACCATTCTATTTAACCAGGAATTAGGCTGGGAAAATAAGGCGCTCTTTTTCATGTTATAGCCCGCGCTCCAAAGCCCCGCGCCCATTAAAGCCAATCCTCCAATTTCAAGATAATTGCCTAAAAGCGAGAACTTGTCGTCGGGTAATGCCTTGTTTAACTTCATGCCCTCATAATACATCCCCGCTCCGGAGCCAATTAATACCGTCGGCGTAATAATCTTTCCCATTTTTACATCCACAGGTAACCACTTTGGCGTACGAGCGTAGTCGCCGCTAAAAAATCTTAAGGTACTGCTATCCCCCATATTCCTGACCATTCGGGAATTGGCAATCTTTCCGTAGACATTGCCCAACACATTAAAACTAAGCGTCATGCCAAACGCCGAGCTTGCGACTATCGGCATTTCATAAGCCAATTTTGCCGCGCTCTTAACCAAAACGTCTAATTTGTTGTTATCATTGGCATTCAATGTGCTCAAACCTAAGGACATCATCGTATTGACTTTTACAAAAGATGCGGCTTGTTCATTGGTTCTGGCAAAGAAAAAGCCCAACTTTTGCACATCAGACAATTGAGAATAAAGAGGCCTATTTGTTACAAGCTTCGCAGCAAAAGGTGTTGCTCCCTCTCCTCTAAACCATACTTCTATTGGTTTTTCTGTAAGGACAATCCTATCAATTTCACCATTCGTTTTTGTAATAGTTTCAGTTATTTTGAATTGGGCTTGCGTCGCCTCTCTAATCAGCTTGGCATTATACTTAAACCCACGGCTATAGCCTAACATACTCCAGAATATCGCTCCAAACTCACCGCCCTTAGCTTTGACATCGCCCAATACTCCGGGAGTTATAAGATTTTTTACATTCCATAGTTCGGTAAAATCACTGATAAATTTCTTAGGGTTAGACAAGGCATATATCTGGGTTGCCCCGCTTGCGGAATTTAAGAAAGCATCAACATACGCGGGAGCGGCCAAGGCAAAAGCAACCGCGCTGCCCTGATATCCGCCGATCTTATCCCCTATTTTATTAATAAAGGTAAGAAATGAATACTGCGACCTGTTGCGTATACCTGCTATGGCAGAATTCAAATCATTCGGCATGCCTATAAAATCCATGCCGTTACCTACTGAGGCAATCATTGTCCTCCCCGGGCTTAAAAGTATGCCCAAGAGATACCCCGGAACCCCTATATCCGCTAAAGGAGAAGTATACCCATTTTCAGTCAAACGGCTGTATTTAAAATCCTGGGCCGCGGCAAAGGTTGAGGCGGCAAGGAAATTAAGAGGCTTATCCAAACCTATGGTTTTTACGAAATTATCTCTCACTGGCACAATCGCGCGATTATATGCCAATTTTGAATATTTAATGACCTCCGACTTGCTGAAATTTAACATATTCGGGAATAATTGCTTTCCGTATCTCGCCCCTGCCCAGCCTCCGGCTACTGTTAAAGCCCCTATTCCCATATACACCGCGGCTTCCCTGTCAAGATTTGTTTTCCCTGTTTTGATATATCGCGTGGCATATCCGATCCCCGCTCCGGTTGCAGTTAGAGCCCCATAGACAGCTACTCCTTTGCTCATCACTGCAAATCTTCCTGTATTATAAGCAGCCCTATATATAGAAAGATACCTTACAAAGCCCATTTGATTATAATATCTTGTCATAGCATCTGTCTTGCCAAGGCCATCTAATAATCCTGCTTTTGCTGATTTATATACATCTGTATACGAGGCCTTTATTACCCCTGTCGCGGTTAACCCTATCCCTGCTCCTGCTAAGGTATGCCAACCCCAATTCTTGCCAAACCATTCTTTACTACTTATGCGGTTATATACTAACCCGCTTCCTGCTCCTATCATTGGATAGGTAATAAGTACCCGGTTTAACTCCGGATTAAAGGCTTTGGCTATATTTACTTTTTGGATGTAAGGAAGTATTCGCGGCCCAAATTTGATTGCCCCCGCAGCTATTGCCGCCCCAGCTACCATATACCCTATGCCCTGCTTATCAAAAGGCTTCCATTCCTTACCTTGTACCTTTGCCCTTGCAAAACTTGCCCCAGCGCCGATCCCTGAGCCTACACCTGCCATCAATGGAAAACGGGCATATCTGCCTATACTTGAAGCTGTATTGTATATGGAAGTCTGTTTTATATAAGCCTCTTTTGCGGATAAGGATACAGCGTCTTTGAATCCTCTCAGACCATCAAGAATCCCCCTGCCTGCCGCAGCACGCCCATAAGGAGTTATTAATCTTCCAATATTATGAGAAATCCTGTATATTGAAGGATGATTTATAATATCCGCATAAACAGATAATGGATCCTTCTTTCCAAAACCGACTAATACCCCTGCTTTTGCTGATTTATACACATCGCTATAGGTAGCTCCTCTCATTCCCCCTGCAGTTAATAACCCTATCCCTGCTCCTGTTAATGTATGCCGGACCCAGTTTTCCCCAAACCATTCTTTACTACTTATGCGGTTATATACTAACCCGCCTCCTGCCCCTGTTACAGGATAAGTAATAAGTACCCGGTTTAACTCCGGATTGAAGGCTTTGGCTATATTTACTTTTTGGATGTAAGGAAGTATTCGCGGCCCAAATTTAATTGCCCCCACAGCTATTGCCGCCCCGGCTACCATATACCCTATGCCCTGCTTATCAAAAGGCTTCCATTCCTTGCCTTGTACCTTTGCCCTTGTAAAACTTGCCCCAGCGCCAATCCCCGCTCCTGCGGCGCCTAATCCTATAAACGCAGCTGCTATCTTTGCCGGTGCGGTCCATGGTGTGCGCAGCATCCTGTAGCCGCCTATTGATAGGCCGCCGGCTGCCATTGAGGCTATTTTTGCCGGAGTGAAATCTGTCCAGTTGCCGGTTGCTATTGAGTGGCCAAAATATCCTGCCCCTACCCCTGCACTATATTTGGCTCCCAATGCAGAAAATCTTCCTGTATAATAAGAACTTTGGTAGATAAAATTATTCAATTTACCGGCTAATAACCCTCCCGGTAAATCACCATGGATACCGCCAGAAAGCCCCATCTTGCCATACCTTATGGCATCTCTTACAGAAGAAAAACGCATACCAAACTTCCATCCCGCCCATCCTGCTCCTGCCGCCAGTGCTGCCCCAGTTACCATATACAAAGCAGTACTCTTATCAATATTCAATTTACCGGTTGCTGCGTACTTTATGCCGTATGCGGTTCCTGCTCCCATAGCGCCTAATCCAATATATGCAGCACCTATCTTTGCCGCCTTTGTCCACGGCGTATAAAACATTCTATAACCACCGCCTAAAACTAACCCTCCTGCTGCCATTGCAGCAACCTTTTCAACCGTAAATTTTTTCCAGTTATGGGTTGTTCTTGAATGCGCAACATAACCTATCCCTATCCCTGTAACCTCCAATCCTCCATATTGAGCTATTACCTTGACTAAACGAGGTATAGTATTATAATTTTTGACAAAGTAATGGCCTATCCTGCCCATCTTTGCCGCGCCTAAGCCAGCGACAGCGCCCCACAAGACGCTCTCTAAGGTTGTGTCATTAAACCACTTTTCCTCATTTCCCTGTTGTTTGCGGTTATAGATAAACCCACCCGCCGCGCCAATTGCCGGGTACGTTGCAAGCGGCCATTTGGTGGCAGGGCTAAAATACTTCCCAAGCGCGGAGCCGTACCCTAATGCTTTAGCGCCCACCGATATTGCATTTGCGCCCCCCTGAAACGCATACACACCTACGATATTACCCACACTATCACCTAAGTTCATCGGCCTGCCGTTTGCCGCGGTTGAAATAAAATGCCCTAACGCCAAATTACCTTTAATCATATTCGGCGATGTCGCCAAGGTCATCGCGGCTACTTTTCTGAACCCGGTTAACCCCTCTGCTATTTTTGATTCCGCGGTCAATAACTTTGTTACCCTCCCAAAGCTATTGGCTACTCTCTGCGCGCCAAACGGCAAGGCAAAGGAAACTGTTAAATCCATCAGCGCTCCAGAGCTTACTGCCTGATGCCTGTAAAAATCCGCGATTGCCACAGAGCCCATGCCAGTGGCTTCTGTCCAGGCAAGCGTCTTCCAGAAAGCCCCGGCACGAGTCGTTAATCCAACCTTCCCCATCACTCCATAAGTCCCTTTACTCATCAAATATATCTCTGCAGCTCTTTCAGTATAGTATATTGCCCTGCCCCCATAAGAACCATAATGTTGTAACGCCGTCTCATACATATCCTGGTCAAAATCATATTCAATAAACTTACCTGAGTTATTAGGGTCAACTTGCCTTCCATACCAAACTTCTTTAGCAAATCCATACAGGGTTTCCGTCCAAAGCTTTCTTTTTATAACATTCGTTGGCGAAATAATTTCTAGAGGATCCTCAAATGCACTCACGATTAAGCCGGCTAAAGCTGTACCTCCTGCGACAAGGTTATTCCGGAGAATGTTAAACGCCGAATATTTACTTACTCTTTGGCTTAAATCTTGGCCATAAAATTTCTTATCTAAATACACTGAATAGGCTGCAAGTTCTCCTGCTTCTTTTAACCTTCGCCATCCATATTCTCTCCAATCTTCACCACCTAATCCTAAATGATATCCTGCATAATCTAATCCCGCGAAAATTGCATACCCTAAAGCATCTGTATTCTTCCAAAATCTTCCCGGAAACCCTACAACATTATTGAATCCCTTCAAGAAAACGTTTTGCTTCATCTCATAATTCCTGAAATCCTGGGTTATATTCCCCTGGAAATTATGTTTGAATCCATTCAGAAAGAAACTTGACTGGCCAATCCAGTTCTTATCCTTATCAAGCGTATATTTGGCTATCCGCCTTGAGCTGACAGCCATTTCATCCATCTGCGCCGCAGCTGCCTTACTGTTATCGGAAGAGCCGTTAAAAACAGTATATTTGCCCGCCTCAGTGGTAATACTGAAACTGCCGTCTATGCCGCTCTCCCTACCTGTAATGTTATACCATCTGCCCTTATCCGCCTTAGTCATCAGGCGCAAAAAGGACTTCTCGCCGCTTATAAGCTCGCCTTTCTTATTCCATCTTACCTCGCCTTTAAGCTCTGCCAGCGCCTTTTGGCCTTCCTCATTCTGGTATAAGGAGGTATAGGTTTGCCCTTTCACCCCTTTCCAGAAACCGGCATGATTTCCCTCAAGAGAACCGTCGACTGTAAAAGTAAAGGTAGTATCTTTCAATAGCCCGATTCTATTAAAGAAATCTTTATTCGACCCCATAAGCCGTGTATCCATTACTCCGCTGCCACTTAGCCAATAGTTTCCTACCAAAGAATCGTCATTAAAGAAGGTTACACCCCCTACTGCTGTAGGGCCTTTTTTAGCTATCTGAACTGCAAGTGCCACATCCAGCTTAGTGCCGGTAAACTCAGCTTTGCCGTTTATATTATGAAAATGTCCGGAAAGATTTGCGTAGGGAGAAGCTAAATTATCAATGAGAAACTCAACGCGCTGCTGGCTGGCTATATTCTTGCCGCCTTCAGGGCTAATTATCATTTTAATCATAGGTAGATTTGACTTAAAATTAGGCGTTACTGCAGTCTTATCATCCGCAGAATTATCGTCCAATTTATCCAATTTAGCAGTACGCGCAAGTATCAAGGGAAGCCTATCTTGTGTCTGGATAACAAATTTACCATTATCCACAACCGCGCTGACTTTTTCTAAAGCCTTCATCGTACGCCCATCAGAAACCTTAGCTCCTGTTAGCCGGGGCGCGCTGAAGATAATATTGTTGTTACTATCCTCATTTGCCCAAAAACTCACTCCCTCGAGTAGCATTTTATAGGAAGACCCCTTTGTAATCTTGCCTGTCTCTTCATTGAGGAATTCAATATGGCCATTCGCATCTTCAATAAACCCTGATGCCCAACTGCTCATATTCACCCATCCGGATTTGACATCTTTATTACTTCCCAGGACAAAACCTTTACTGCCAAAGCTAAAAGACCCTGCTTTTGCTAAATCAGGATTAGTTTTATTGGCAAAGTTATCAAATTTATACTCCCTATGGGCCGCGGCAATCATATGGCCTACGCGGTTGCCCTTATCGTCAACTTGTGCCGCTACAACCCATTCCTTCATGCCCTTTTCCGCGGTATACTCCATACCCGGGCTAAAAAGCACATCATCTTTTATATCTACGTCAGTGCCTTTTTTAGACAAGTTAAACTCCGCAACCTGAACACCAGTATCAGCCATCTTATTCGTAATCTTATACAGGCTCTGCGGGACTACTTCTCCTACCTGTAAACGCGACACCTTACCCGGAGAAAACGCCTCTCCCTTATTGCCGGATTCTAAGCTATCGCCTTTTCTGCTTGAGTTTTTGTTATTACTTGAAGATAACTTCTCAAAAGTTTTTTTATCGGTTAAAAGAGTAACATAATAGGTGTGGTCTCCGGGCAGAGCATAAACCTTATTTTTGTTTAAAATAACATCATGTTGCTCTTCAATCTTCTCAATCTGGCCACCCTGCCCTTTTTTCCAGCCCAAATCTAGCCGGCTTATAAGGCGTTCTGCTGAATTGTAATCTTTATCCCATCGTATTCCTGTTTTAGGCTTATAATGCGATATTAAAAGCGGGATATTCGGATCCTTGCTTGTATACACGCTAAGGACACCCGCATTCTCATTCTGGCGGTCTGGCGAAGCTACCCGCATATGCTTAAAAATGATTTCGCTCGGCGAACTATAGCTGTAACTTCTTCCAATGCCAAGCTTGATCATTAATTCTCCTGTTGCGACGCCAACATTATTATTATGGAATTCAAGCTTTTTATCCCATAAATCAAGTTTGCCTCCCGGAATATTCCAGCGGCCAATAAGCATAGGAGAAAAATCAATCCCCTGACCGCTAACTCCCAAATATCCTGTTCCCGCAAGTTCTATAGTTTCAGGGTCTCCGTCAGGATTATACATATACCCGCCTGCCTGATACACATTAAGATTTTTATACTTCCTCTGCAAAGGCTCACCCGCGCCTTTTTGCGCTGGAGAATCCCTTGGGCCAAAACTTGGCTTAGGTATATTAGAAGAAGACAAACCCGTAATTCCGGCCCATCTTATTGCATTGAATTTTCCTGTATGAGAATCGGCTAAAAGCTCAACAATATCTGCAGAATAAGCATGGGTAACTTTATTTGTTTTGTTATCGCGTATTGTCGTATCGAGCCTGCCGTAATCACCGGTGATTTTGCCAACGCTCGCGTTTCTTAATCCGTAGAAGCCTTCAAGTATCGGGTCCTCTCCACCCTTGATTGTCCACTTTTCAGAATTTAAGGGTATCCTTGCTAAAGCGTAAGAGGTATTATTCAATGTCCCCCATACACCAGATGCCACACGTTCCATATCCTTAAGGCCTGCGCTATTAGTTATCTCTGTCCGCCCTCCCAACCCAAAAGTAAGAGAACGGCCGGGGCCGGTTGAAGGTAAAATCTGGATATAATCATTCTTGGCCTTTGTAGTAAAAGTTAGACCCGGAATTAAATCTTTGCCTATTGCCCCTGAGAGCTTATCGCCAATATTAACGCTAAGGCCCATATTTGTCAGCCTCAGCGTTGTCCCGTCCTGAGGAGTGAATAAGCGGATAGAGGTATTCTCAAAACCCGCTAACTCGCTTGCCCGAGCATGCTGGACAGCCTTAAATTCCGCGGGCAGATTCGGCCCTCCTTCGCCCAAATGCGGGGCCGCGGCCTCAGGATTTAAAATCTGCTTGCCCATAGGATCAAGGTCCCAGGCAACAGAGCCGGAGGTGCGGGCAACAAAAGAAAGGTCATTGATGTGTTTACCAATCCATACAGCCATATTACCGCCTACAGAGCCGGAATATAAAGCGGGGTTTTTCGCGGAATCCGCGTATTGCACTTTATTCTGGGCGTAATAAGGCATTGTTTGGTAATCCTGGGCCTGGCGGCTAATATCGCTGCCCTGATACGTCGCGCTGTCAAGCGTGCCTTGGCTGTCATAATGGGCGTAGACGGTAGCGGGCAATTGATAATCTATGGTAGAAACTGTTTTATACGCATCATTCGTATATTCGCTATGAAAGCCGCTTACTTCCCTATATACAGAAGAAGGCAGGCCGTTAGGCCCGTAGCGAACCATATCAAAACCTATCGGCCCTCCTGTCGCAGCTGTAGGACGGCTGTAATTTAACTGCTGGGAATTAAGGTTTCCTGCCGCGGTGCTGTAGCCCGCATACGAAGACTGCGCAGGGGCATAATTATTGGTAACGTAATAGTTATAATTAGCCGTATAATCGTTATTGCCGAAGTCATCATCCCAGTCACTTCCACCCCAACCTGCGCCCATAACTTCCATTGCTTCTTTATCGGCAATGGCGCTATAGGGCTCTTGAGCTGGAATTAAGGCGTAACCTGAGAATTTTTCCAGGAATTTTTCCTTAGGCAGGAATTCCTCCCTATGTTCATCGCTAAAATATATTTTTTCATCCGTGATTCTGGTTACCAAAATATAGTGATCGCCTTTAAAATGGGCGATAAACGGAGTGTGTAAGTTTGTAAGTGTAGAAGTGTGTAAGTCAACTTTAACTGGAATAAGTTTCTTGCCGAAGAATTCTGAGGCTTTAGAAAGGGCATAAAGTGAATTTTTAATGACCGAAGGATTGCCTTCAGGCTTTATGACATTGTTTAAGATATCCGTAGACAAAACCAATACCGCGATATCCTGCTCCTCGGCTTTGATACCTTGATAATTCAAGAAGTCATGCAACGCCTTTGCCCCGCAGGGTTTCCCCTTAAGCCAATTATAAATTTCCTCAATGCGCCTTGCGTTTAATTTGAGCGGCTCTTTTAATTCAATACTTAACGTCGGCGATAACTGCAATGAAGTAATCGGTTTATTGGCTATATCCTGAAGGATCTTTTTGATAGCTTCCGGAATCTCTTGCGCGTAGATGCCTTTTGTATTCGTATAAGACGGGCTGTATGAGCTGGCCATGTTCGTAGCCCCCAAAAGACCCATAGCGCCCGCGGTCTTTGGCCAAAGAGGGCGCCAGTCATACTCAATTGCCCAGGAGACCTGCTCAGGCAAAAAGACGGCTACCACGATGAAAGCAACGGCCCTAAGCCAAGGCTTGAACTTGGACTGGAACTCCGGCTCTTTCATCTGCGGCTTATCTTCCAGCCCTAACTCGGTTTGCGTATTATTATTGTTCGTCATTTTATTTTTCTGAATCCCCGCTCCCTGAACTCGGTGCCCCGGCAATCTCTGCCATAGGCACGATAGGCGTTGCGCCAATACTTCTTGCATCATTGCCCGTAAATATTCCTTCGGGGAATAATTCACGCGACTCAGAAGAAGAGGACATATTTTCATAATACTCTGTAAATGCCTCAAGAACGTCAGAATCTACAAGAAGAACGGTTAACTGATTCCCCTGAGCATCTTTTATATCAACTACATTATCCTTAACCTTGCCTAAGAACTCAGAATATTCTTGAAGCCCTTCGGCTTCTGCCTCAACTTCTTTAGCCTCAATCATTTTAGTTATTTCCTTGCGGTTATAGTTTGCCTTATTTATTTTATAAAACTCCTGGGCACCCATACGGCTTCCCGATTCTAATCCCAATATAGGAATAAGGATCTCCTTAGTGCCGCCACCAGAAACAGGCATGCTGGCGTAACGATAGAAGCTTACCGTGGTAAGATTAGTGAGTGGCCTTGTAAGTTTAGTGTGTTCTCTTTCATCTGCGGCCTCAAAATGAATTGTCTTTCCATCCTCTGTTCTTTCAGCGCCTTCCTGCAAAACCTTACCGTAATAGCCATTTTCCACTCTTTGATAAAATCTATCCTTAAGCGCCTGGTCAACTTCTGGTTTGATTTCTTTGAGCAATTGTTCGCTCGGTATCAAATTGCCATCAGGGGTCAGAACGAATGAATCACCCAAAGACAGAACGAGATTTTCTTTTATCTTTATAGTCTTTCCTAGATTTATGTCAGCATCTTTTTCGGCCTTGATGCGCTGATATAATTCTCCCTCTGTTTTTTTATTTACTTCCGGATTACTTCCCGGGAGAAATGAAAGAATCCTGTCGACTTTAGATTCATCATCGTATTCATTTAATTCCTTGCTGGCTTCTTGCGCTTGCTTGCGAGCTTTTTCAATATTCTGCTCTGCTTGCTCGTTTTTTTCTATCTCTTGTTTTACTTTTTCTTTCACTATGCCTAAGGCTACCCCAGGCCTATTTTCCTCATTATGTTTTTTCTGCCGTTCCCAGGCTTCGCTGGTTATCGGATTTTTTGGTATATCAAAATTATTCTCCGGCTTAAGGCGGTTCCCTGAATTTATCTCTTCCGCCCTTATATGATGCTTTGGGCCGTCATAAGGGCGCGCGCCGTTACCTGTATCATAGATACTCCAATCATAGGAAACATTCGGGCCGAATGACAGACGATGCGGGACTACTGTTTCCTTTACTGTTACTGTAGGCTGTTTTTGAGCTGGGGCGGTTTCAGGTTGAGCTGCAGCCTGAGAAGGCGAATAATTATCACCAGCAGAAGGAATATCCGAGACGGCTTCTGGCTTTAGAGGTTGTTTTTGCTGCCCTACATGAATGACCGGAGAAGGCGATGCTAAATCTTTCTCTACCTGTGTTTCGTCAAGTTTGGGATTATCCCTGTAGTTTCTTCCCGGCAGCGCTTTGAGAGCCTTCCAAGCCCAATGCGTAGGATCTGCTGCGCTGACGGAAGCAGCATCCTGATTATTATCATTTCCTTCCTGCGAGCCTTTATCTTTCCAATCATTCTTCTGCCAATCCCATGTAGGCGTATCTGAATTAGTTTGTTGCTGCTTTTGGCGGCTTGTATGAATGACAGGCGATTCAAGATTATTGTGTTCTACCTGCGCCTCATCAAGCTTAGGATTATCCCTGTAGTTTCTTCCCGGCAGCGCTTTGAGAGCATCCCAAGCCCAATGCGTTTGCTCCTGGTTATTTCCGGCAATGTTATCCTGGCTTTTATCTCCCCCTTTATTCTCTGGTTGATTTCTCCAATTATTCTGCCAATCTGAAGAATCAGGGACCTGAGGCGCGTTAGCGGCATTGTTTCCTTGCGGCGTTGGTTGCTGCGGCTGCTCTGTTTTGGCAATAGGCTTTTCTTCAGCAAGAGCAGATGATGGCTCTTCTTTTTGATATTGTTCTTCACCCAATCCATACCCTCTTGTTCTTGACTGCGGGCCTTTATTAAACACTTCTTGCGCTGTTTCTGAATACGCAGGGCCTAAGGGCTCGCTGTGATGATCTGTGGCAGATTTGCCTGGCAGGCCGTATCTAGTTTTCGACATAGGTGTTTGCGCTGGTTCTTGCGGCTGGGATTGCTGCGACTGTTCTTTTTTGGCAATAGGCTTTTCTTCAGCTGGAACAGGACGCGCTTCCTCTGCCTTTACCTTTTCCTTATAGTTGGCTGACGGCCATTCCTTGGGCATTTCTATCTCGGTATAATCTGTGGTTATCGAACCCTCGTAACCGAATGAACCGTAATAATGCTGGGTAGCCTTATCTAATTTAACATTGTCATATTCTTTTGTTTCCGGATTATACTCATGGCCGTAATAGGATGTTTCCTGCTGCCTGCCAAAACGGTCAACGGAAGTGCTCTTTTGCAGATCATACTCAGGGCTATATAAAGTTAGCGAGCTGATCTGAGAAATATTTTCCCTTACCTCTGCTTCCTTATTTTCTCCTTCACCATCAATCCAACTAATCCTTCTCAGACCATCCAGGATTTTTCCGTCAGGGTCGCCGCCTGCGTTTTTTATTCCTTCATTACGCGAATTTAGGATAAAATGCCTATCCCCAAGAGAAAGCAGTTTGTAATCATTATCCCCTGCTTCGTGTTCTAATGCTTGATACTTTTTCGGCCCTATCGCGTTCCTGAGGGCCTCGAGCGCGTCATCTACTTCTTCTTTTTCAGTCCTCTTGCCTCTTTCGGCATTTCGCTTAATCGCATCTTTTATCGTTTTTTCATTCCTTTGTATACGAATTTCAGGAAGTGACTTTGACAAGTTGCTTTCTCTAAATGAAAATTCAGGGTTATTGCCATAGACTTCTATCGGCTGGCTGATACCGGAAACTGAAGGATAATAAACGCTTTCCACTCCTTCTGTCTGCCACTGCTCTATTGTTCTCTTATTGCTATCTTTATCTGGATTATCTTTTGGACTGCTTGTTTTATTTAAAGTATCCACTGTTTTCTGCACATCTGAATGTTCTTTCAGTTCAGGATTTTTTCTTATATCGTCTATGCTTTTATCTATCTGGGATATCTTTTCTGACAAGTCATTAATCTCTTCGCTTAACCGCTGGCTGTCTTCTTGTAAATGCTCTGTCGCGGGAATCTCTTTGCGGAATCGGCTGAGATCTTCTTGCGCATCGCCCCGGTTTTTAATTTCGGCATCCAAGTCTTCCTTATACTCTTTTAGCTCGTTCCGCTCTTTCTCTAAGGATTCCCTATTTTCTTTCAATTCGCTTACCTTATCATTTATCCTTCCTACGGTATGCCGGTCAACACGATAGGTGGCAATCCCGCCTTTAATGAAATCCGGAATATCGGAGGAGCCCTTTTCTTTTATGGCTATGGAAGAAAGCAGGCCTATCTGAAACAACACCCCGTCAAAGGGAACAAAATTAGTGAATTGAAGTATTTTCCCTGCCCTGTCCCTTGACTTTATCAACTCATCCATACCTTGAATCTTCTGCTTCAATGTGCCTTCAGGCCTTCCGGATCGGGGCCCTGTATCTTTCCTGAATCCTTCGTCCACTATATGCCAGGCTTTTGCCGGAGGCATACCCCTTACGTCAGCATCCTTTATTTCTTTATTGTTCTCTGTTATTGGTGATACTCCTTTAGCATATTCTCTTAGTTGATGATCGGCATAATCGTTGAGATCGCTTATTTCTTTCTTTATACTTTCTGCCCTCTCCGTTGCCCACGGCGATAATTGCTGCTTTTCTTTATCTCTCTGAGCCACCCTGCTTTCTGATTTTTTATAGTAATCATCAATAGCCTTTTCGGCTTTTTCTAACCTCGACTTATCATCAACATCTTTTCCTCCTGATAAAGCCTCGAGCGCATCCAACCCTGCCTCTGACTTACTGTTATCCTTAGAACTAAACATATCTTGCGCCTTTTTCCGCAAGGAGTTTTCCTGTTGACTCACCGTAGTTTCAGATTCGGAGTAGTTATTCATAAGCTTGGCCGCATCACTAATCTTACCTTCGGATAACTTCTCCAAGGCTTCTTTCCCTGCCTGTTGCTGTCCGCTATCCCTAGATTTGGACATTTCCGTTGCTTTTTCTTCAGTAATCCCCTTATAGTAGTCATTAATAATCTTTTCCGCTTTCTTTAATCTTGACCTATCCTTATTACGATCCCCTGATAAAGCCTCGAGCGCCTCCTGCCCTGTTTTTGATTCAAGGTTATTATCAGAACGGGCCATCTTCCACGCTTCTTCTCGCAAAGAGTTTTCTGTTAATTCATCTTTTAACTCTTTCCTTTTCTGTGAAGGGACTTTATGATCCTCCTTAAGTTTATCTTGGGTATTTTCTAATTTTTCCAGACTTTTCTTTTCAGCCTGCGTTCGTTTATTGTCCCACTTTAGCCTCTCTTTAATAGGGATAAAGCTCGCGTATGATTTATATCGTTCACCAAGCCACAGGTGATTGCCTAATCCGTATGCCACAGACTCGCCAAAGTTATGCGCTGTCCAGCCAATTATCGCTGAAGAAGCGCGGGCGGCAAGAAGATCCTTCGAGCTTGCGCCTGCCATCATCCCGGCAATGTGCTGTTTGAACATATCCTGCTGATGCCACTGTGCCTGCAGGGCATTAGGCTCAGTACCGGGAGAACGGATAGGAAACGGAAAAGGAAACGCATCCAAGGATCCATTAATAAGATTGTTATTACTCTGTTCGCTCACAGCAGGAAGGAAATAAGACCATATACTTTTTCCACTCGATACTTGGTGGCTTAAGAATATATCTTTTTCTTTCTGCTTGTCATCCATCATCGTATATACAACTTGAGAATCTACAACCTTTTTGCCCTTATAGTGCTCTTTCACAACCTCTTTCGCCTCTATAGCATTTTCTCCCTTGAGGGTGGTTCCATCTTCTAAGGTTACTTCTAACTTAGTGGTAGCTACTTTACCCGGATCCCTGCGTAATGTGGCATCTATCAAACCGCCGAAAAGAGCGCCCGCGGTCCGATGTATCTGCACAGCAAGCGCCAGATCAATATCATTCTTAGCGATGAAATACCCCACTCCTATTCTAAAAGCAGCCTCACCTAATGATGAAGACAGCTCTGTCAAGGCGAATTGCCCAAGAGGCATATCAAATGGCCTGTCAGTTACCAATCTGCCTCTCTCTTCAGGTTTTATGGTCGTGCCGGAGCCGCCCACATTGCTCACTATCTCCGCAAGGGTTCTCGATTGGCCTTTCTCCTGCTGAAGAGATTTATCAGTTTTAGCCATATGGAGCAGAGGGTCAACCCTGTTTACCATATTGCCGGTAAAACCGCCTGCTGCCTCGGCCAAGGTTAATTTCCACAGATTCTCAAAAGCCCGGTCATTCTTTTGGCCGTAATAGCTCTGATAACCTAAAAGTTTTAATATGGCTATGATTGTTGCCGCTGAAGCAAGCGGAGATAAGCCTAACTTTAATACTGCCTCTGTACCCGCGCCCAATGGGGTAAAGGTGCTTAAAGCCGTGCCATCACGGCTTAACATCAACCCTCCTGTCATTCTCATTAAGGGAGTTCGCAGGTTTGCGGCATGCTGTTGAATCAACGCTATCAATGATTTATCGAACCCGGATGCCATCCTGCCTAATTCCTCAGGGCTATAGGTGCGATCCTCCGAAGATCCTTTAAGAACAACAGCCTCATCTCCATTTTTCAGTGTTACTTTCCGGCCAGCGGTTGGTTTTCCGTCTTTACCTGGAACTATAACTGGTTCACCTATTGATACCACCTCGGACAGACTTGCTGGTTCATAGCCTTTGCCGTCTGTATCCGTCAATTCTACTTGTATCTTTGCCGCATCCTTCACAGTAATAGTTTCACTCTTTCCGTTTCCTGTTTCTACTTGAGCCTCTGTATTGGCAAAATCGCTTATCTCTCTGGCTGTTTGTGCGTCTGCCTCGCTTAAATATGCCCCGTTATTTCCTATTTCCCAGCCGGTACCTTTTGAAACCATATTACTCATCATCACAAAAACAAAAGTCTTGCTATACATCCCAATAACGCCGCCGGCAATAGCGGCAGGCGTATCGTCCCAGCCGAATTTCTCAATGAGTATTTCTTCAACGGTCCGGCGTACGAGCAATTCAAAAGTACCCGATAGAATATCTTGTGCCACGCTTACCAATGCCTTTCCGTAGAAGCCTTGGCTCCCGTAGTAAGCATATTTGTTATTGATAATAGCTTTATCTTTTGCCTGATTCCACTGCTGGCGCAAGAAATCAGAATATGATTTCGAGCCTTCTGTTGCCGCTTCCTTTGCGCCCTCTTTTGCCGCTTCTTTCGTAGTTTCTTTTACCGTTTCTTCTACAACTTTTTTTGTGGCTTCTTTTGTGGCCTCTTTTGTGGCCTCTTTTGCCGCTTTTTTGAAAATGCCGTCAAATATTTTTCTAAACCACTCTTTCACCTGCTTGGTAATCTTATTTATAAATGCTTTAATCGGCTTGACTATCGCGTCAATTATAGCCTTTATTACTTTCAGAAATTTCTTAATCACATCGCTAATTGCTTTTGCTATGTTTCGTATTACTGACTTTGTGCCTTCCTTAGCGGCAGTCGTGGCTGCCGATTTAACCGCCGATGAAGCCGCGCTCTTTCCTCCGCTTGCCGCGCCCGTCGCATATCCTGCTACAGCGCCCGCAACTACCCCAGCCACCATTGACCAGAATTGCCCTTTGGTTATTTCAATATTCATTCCGAAAATCTTAAAACTTATCAACTCCTCCCCTTGCGTGTGATACATATTGTAATACATATAAAGCCCGGTAAGGTCGCTGGCAACAGAACCGGCAGCCGCGGGGATAGGGTTGTAATAGCAGCTCACCGCGGTGATAATTCCTGCTAAGGAACCCATAAAAAACATCGTGCCAGCAGACTTTGACCCGGAATTCCCATCGCGAGTCTCCGCCCAGGAAGGGAAACAGGTATTACATAAAAAAATGAGTGCGATTAGCGCACTCATCCACTTTTTTGGCCTTTTGAGAGAATTAGAAGAAAAAAGCAAAATCCCCCCCTTACCCCCACAGGATATTTTTTCCATCTTCACGTTTTTTAGTTTCATGCTTATATTTTTTAACCTACAAACTAAGAACGAGCCTTTAAAATTTCAATTTAAAATGCTTTTTAAAACTGGTTAATAAGCACATAAATAAAAAAAGCCGTGTTGTCCGCTCTTTTTTGTTCTCGCTTGCTTTCATATCTTTAGCGAAAACTTAAGAAGTCGACAACCCGGCTATCTTATTTTCAATTCTCCCAAGACCCGTGGCTTTGCGCCTCTACCTCGCGATAGATTTGCCTTTTCGCTTCAACTGTATATAAAATATATCATATATATTATATAGTGTCAAGAGCATAATTTGATTTTCCTGGAAGCGCTTTCATATTGAAAATGAATAAGTAATGCTCTTAGCGGAATTATCCCGCTGTTTTAAGGCTAGCGTAGTGTTTCAAACATTTCTTTACATTTTATTCCCCTCCCTGACGGGAGGGGCAAAGGGAGGGCGTAAACGGTTATTTCCCCCTCACCCTACCCTCTCCCTCAGAGGGAGAGGGAAATTCGTTAACTGAACTACTATGATAAGATTTTATAAGTAAATGGCTTTATGGGACACAACAATAGGTGCTAATTATTCGCAGATTGGACATTTAATAGGTGAGATTGGACGTTTATCTAAATTGCTTATAGACTGGACATTAATAAAGACTAATTTTTAGCATTTATCTTTAGACTACGGATAACTTTGTTAAAAATAGTTACATACTGGCTAAATCTGTCTACTTCAGAACTACAACTAATAGTATACGCTCGGCTGTTCTTAATCCAGACTGCCACAAGAAAACGTATCTTTACATCTTCCGTATCATAATCAAAACTCAGGACTCGGCCTTTTTCATTTTTAGTAGTCACAATTTCCCCTTCCTGCACATTGAGCTTTGCGCCAGGGAGAACTGCTAACAGCTGAGCTTTATTAGCCTCAAAGTATTCCTCGAGCGAAATCATCCTGCGCATATTTGCCTGAATTTCCTCCAGGTTTCCGACACTGACGCTTATATTAGTGCGGTACTGAGGCTCTTCCTCAACAGCCTTTGCCAGAACTACCGACCCCGCGAAGCCCTCCTCTTTTTCCCACTTACTGGGTAATAAAATGGAAAATTTGTGCTCCTGGCTTACGTAACGGCTTGCCCAGAATTCACAGCCAAAAAGCACCAATAACAACGCGACTGCTAAACCGGATTTTCTTTTGCCGCAGCTTTTTTTCATGGAATACCTCCTGATGGGATAAGGCCGCCTTGCATAAATTTTACTATTATCGGGCCCGCGACTACTATCATAATTACCGGCAGGATAAAAAAGAGCAGGGGAAAAAGGATTTTTAATGACGCCTTAATCGCGTAGCGCTCGCCTGCCTGAAACCGGGAAAGACGGGTGTCTTCTGAAAGATTGGTAAAAGCCTCCTCCAAGGAAGTTCCCATATTTTCCGCCTGTACGACACTGCGCACAAAACTATTGACATCAGTAATGTTTAAGCGCTTAGCCATATCTCTTAATGCCTGAGACTGGCTTTTCCCAACATGAATTTCTCCCAGCACTATTTGCAGCTGCTCAACAAAGGCGTTAGACTCGGTTTTATCAATAATCCAGCGCACTGAACTGGTAAAATCCAGTCCGGCGCCGATACACAGATCAAGAAGATCGATGGTCTCCGGAACGCTTCTTACAATGTCTTCTTTTTTCTTTTTAATTTTTTGAATCAACAGCATATCGGGGATAAAAAATCCGGCCGCGATTCCTGCTGGAACGTATAAAGGATTAAAAAACCTGAGAACTAATATTCCGGAAACAACCGCGCTCATGAGCTTCAGAAGAATCAACCATCCGATATCGTTATTTAACTTGAGAACTTCCAATTGGAATTGCAGGCGCTTCAAATAAGGGATATTATAAATCGGCTTTAAAAAAGGAAACAGCGGCCTAATAGCCTTATCTATAGAAAAATTGATTTTTTTTCTTTTATGGGCCTCGATAAGCTTTTCTAAACCATGCCAGTGGCGTTCTCTGTATGCAAGAAAACTCAAGGTAAGCATATACACAGAACAGCCCGCGAAGATTATACTTAGAAAATATAACATCTGTAGGATTTATACCTTGATTGTACTTATCTTTTTAATAAGATACATCCCGATAAGCTGGGAAAGCACGGCGCCAACTAAAAGCGACTTTCCCATCTGCGTCTCTAACATGACATCAAAATGATGAGGGTTCTGCTGATAAATAAACCACGCGAATCCAATAGGCAGAAATGCCATAATGGCTCCCTGCAGCCTTCCCTGAAGCGTCAATGTGCTGATTTTATCTTTGAGCTTCAGGTTGTTGCGGATAGTTTCGGTTAACCGAGAAAATACCTTGGTAAGTTCGCCGCCTGTTTCCTTGGCAACCAGAATAGAGCTGATCAGCAGGTTCATCTCTTCAAGAGGTATTCTCTTTCTCAATAACCGCAGGGACTCCTCAAGGCTTACCCCTAATTTGTTTTCCTTAAGCACAAGCCCAAACTCCTGGGAAACCGGAGGCGGCATTTCATCACAGAGCACCTCAATTGCCTGAAAGAGCGAATATCCCGCTTTTAAACAGCTTGACAGTATCATGATACTATCCACTAATTGGCCGCGGAATTTCTTTATTCTATTTTGCCAGGCTACTTTTATAAGCAGGCTGGGAAGCATAAGGCCCACCAAGAAACCAATGACGAGAGCCAAAGGTTTTCGCACAATAACGCCTCCCAGGATAGCAAAACCTATAGGGAATAAGGTAAGTAAAATCTCTCTTTGTTTTTCTACAAAGATAAACGACCTCTCCAAATGAGAACTCATTTCTCCCGCTTTTCGCGTCTGCCATTGTTTATAATACGTAACCCCGAAAGGAAAGGCAGTGCCTATCAAAAAATACACCCAGATAAAGGTAGAGGCAAAGATAAAAGAATAAATAAAAATGGCCATTAGTGCTCCGTTAACTTAATTCCGTTCTGTCAAAAGCTTTTGTTTTAAATCTTTTTATCTTCTTTGTTTTTAAAGAGTTTTGATAAAAAGACTTGCCTCCTCCTTAAAGGTGTCATTGCGGGCGCTTTTTGCGAAGCAATCTTATATCCTATCAGCCAAATCTTCCCATCGAGGATTCACTCTTGAAACAAGCTCGTTTTTCTTTTGCCTGGATCCGGCTTTAATTTGTTTCTCCCTTGAAATGGCTCCTTCTATTTCTTCACAAATCTCATAATAAACTAACTTATTCACGTTATATTTTTGCGTAAAACCTTGCGTTAAAGCGTTTTTGTGTTCGTAGGCCCTGCGTTTTAAGTCATTAGTTACCCCGACATAAAGAACTTTGTTATTCCAATTTGTCAGAAAATACACATAATACTGTTTAGAAAGCATACTTTAAGATTGCTTCCCGCCACGCTTCGCTCGCGGCTTCGGCTCACTCGCTCGCAATCAGACTGTGTCATAATGTTATTATTTATCTTTGCGGGCAAAACAGTAATGCCTCATCGTGTCATTACGAGGAGCGACAGCGACGAAGTAATCTTAGGATCAAGATTGCTTCTCCGCCTTCGGCGGATCGCAATGACACACATCTTGCTATTGCGACACAGTCTGAATGACACATTATTTAATGCGTTTGCATTAGTAGTCTATGTTTATTGTTTCCGAAATTGATACTACCGTTTCTCCAAGCGGCCGGTATACGTCTCCCTGGCCGAAAACATCGGCTCCGTCGCGGAACTTCCCGGAGAGGCTATTTTTGACATAATAACCTAAGAGCAACAATGCCCCTATGACCAAGCACAGGAAAACCACATGCTCAAGCATGCCTTGCCCCCGGAGCCCCTTATATTTATTATTCTGCCTTTTCATAGAATATCTGCACCACCGAACCCATGCTCCTGTCCATAAAATTTGGGAAAATAGTAATTTTGGCTTTTCCCTCTTCGCCTTCAAAGTCAAGAGCGCGCGCATCGGCAATGATCCCCTCCATGTCTTCCCCGTCAGCAAAAGGGGAATAGACAGCGATATTTTTCTTTTTTGTTACCTTTTTATACTCGCTGACTGCCTCCCGTACGGCTGAAAAATCCCTTTTCACCTGCCAATTACGCAACTCCATTTGGTTACGATAAAAATCCTGCACTTCCTCAACCGAAAGGCTCGTGGCATAAGTAAGAAAAACATTCTTTTCTTTCTCTATATTCATCCAGCGCACGCTTTCAGGAGGCCGGGGTATTATTGCCAAATCCTCGCCTGGAGCATCTTCTTTAGGAGGGGCAAACCGTTCTTCCCTCCAGGATAAGGGAGTCTTTTCTATATCACCAGCGCCGACAGGCTGGGTATATTTGCCAATAGCAACCCCTGTGCCATTGGGTTTATCCGATAGGACAAACTCCACTACAAGCTCTTTTCCTTCTAACATAAAGAGCTTTTTAAACCTCAACTGCCTTACAGAAGAAATTTCTTTGTCAACTGTTTGCTGAAAACCTTCACTTGAGAAATTGTGCTGATAATACGCCGCGATACTATTTTTGCCGTGAGGGCTCAGATAATAGGTACAGCGCACCTCTCTGCCTAACACCGCGATAGTGTCTGTACCGACAACCTTCCCTTCTACAGGAGCGGGAACCTCCACATCTATAATTTCTTCCGAACTGCTCCAAGAGCCATTGCCGCAGATCCCGAGCGTTACGATAATAACTTGCAGCGCAACCATGAAAGAACGAAAAAGCCATTGCCCTGCTTCCCGATTTTTATGATATTGTTTAAAACGCATGCGTCAATTCTGTCTCAAAAAGATGCTGTGTCGTATCAAAGCCAAAATCAAGAAAACCCTGGTAAAGAACAGGCTCAATAGTTTCATCTCCATTTTCCATAAACGCGTGGCTGATTGCCTGGGATTCAATATCACCGTATTGGAAATTCCAAAGGCCCGTATTATGCTCTTGTTTGTAGCGGGTGGTCTTTACCTGCAGAGGGTTATCCGTGGTTTCCGCTTCTATGCCGTCGCCCCCCATTTTTAATCCTACGATGAAGAAAGCCATTAAAGCTTCATATATCCCCACTACCGCGAATGCAATCAATGCCCCCCACCAATAGTCACCCGCGTTTTCATAAGAAATGAACCAGAGTGGAATGCCGTATGCTAAAACCTCAATTTCTAGCGCCTCAACATCAGAAACAAGAAGCATCTCCAAAGGATACATTACTGAACCTATAACCTCAACCTCAACGCAATTTTCATAATTACAGGTTCCGCCTGAGAGATCTCCGTATTTCTTGGCGTCATTATACGGCTGGCCGTTTGCGTCGCAATAGCTATTGGTTATGATGCCATTGTCATCGTCACTCCACCCATATCCGCTTCTCATAATCGCCGGAGCCATCTCTTTTGGGCTGACATCGCCAAATTCATCAACGCTCCAAAACCCTTTCTTATTGTCTTCCAAAAACTTGGCAAACCCGCTGCGGGAATATTTCAATATGGTTCTTGTATCATCCTCATCACTGCCTTCTCCTTTAAAATATCCATTGTAATAATCCCGGACCTCTGCGGGAGTAAGCGAGTTGGGATTGTTTATGCCATAAGCATCTGACAAAAACTGCTTGAAAGTCGGCTTCGGTTCATCTACGTTGGCGTTATTAAAGGCATAGGTCAAAGCGCTTTGTTTTGCGTTAGTCCAAGCCATCTTTCCTTCACCCAGGGCTGTAAAATAATCCGCTAACTGGCTTATCAGGGCGGAAATATACATTGAAATAGCGCCAATAATATTATTCAAACCAAGCGCGAATTGTATGCCAAGGATTAAGGTTGTGCCATAGCCAGCCATCATATCGCTTTTTAAGCCAAATCCTAAAAGCGCGCCGCTTAATACACTTGCCCCCGCAAGCGCCGCGGCATCCGCGGCATTGGAGGTATCGGTCTTAAAAGAGTCTACCTGGCCGATATTTACCGTAACCAGCGCCATAATGACAACCACCACGATAAGGGCAATCATAAAAGGGAATATCTGCCCCTTTTCGTACTGGGTTTTCTCCTGTGAGAATTTTTGAAATATGCCTATTTCCATTATCTGCCTTCTTGTGTCATCTCGGACAAAAACCAACAAACAAACGCTTAATGCTTATTAGCCTTAGTCGCAGAAATCTACGCCTCCAACATCACATCCTATAGCATCGTTAATACACTCTATCTGCTTTTCTTCATCTTCTAGCTTAAGACAATCATCAAAAGTTTGATCAGATGCGGTCGGCTTTAAGTCTTGCGATTGTGCCAATACCTCTGATATGCACACTGACTGGTCGTACACTTCATCTTCATCACAACAGTCGCCGATGTCAGCTATCATCTGCTCATATATGTCAATGTTAAATTCCATTGTCTCGATTTCCGCGATGTATATTTCGCGGATTGAGGCCAGGCTGCATCTTTCATTGGCCTCATCGGCGTCTTCTGCCTCATCCTCGCAGGAAGGCGTAGCGGCATCGCAATTCCTTTCCCATAACCCGTATTCACTGTATCCAATTTTATTGTATTCGCCTTCGGCATAATGGACAGTATTCTGGCAACACTGATTTCTATAATACTCATAACAAGTTTCATTATAGTAACACATATACGAAGCCTCTGTGTTACAATCATATATTACCCCTGAGGTTTCTCCATCGCCGATTTCATCAACCACTTCCTGCATTTCATCTATGGCCGCTTGTAACATTGTTACCTTCTCGCGCCAGATGTCCTTAAATCCTTGCGCCAAATCCGGGCAGCTTTCCCCTTCTACCACAGCCATGCATGCTTCCTGCAACTCGATGAGATCACATTCTGGAGCGTTATTACACTCCTGGGCGCAGCATGCTTCCAAGGCATCCGCATTCTCCTCTAAATCATCTGCCTCTTCTTCCATTTGACGAGCCGCTTCTTCCACTTCATCCGCGGCATCCAATAATTGGCGTTTAGTCTGCTTCCAGCTGCCAAACCAGCACCATGGCTTATACCATTTACAACTATTGGCTTTATCCCTCATCTTGTCTGCTAGTGCATATAAATCATCTGCTTGTTTATGTAACGACTTTGCCTGCGCGCGCCACATCACAATCATCGGGCCGGTCTGGCTTTCGCAAAGGCATTGCAGATAAGCGTCACATTGATCATTAAAGGTATTCTCGTCGCCGCATTCATCGGGAGACTCCGCTATGGCTTGCGTCTGACATTCCTCCGGAGTAAGGCTAATGCTGCCCCCTTCCAAGACTTCTGATATGGTAACTGTCCCTGAAGGCTTTCCCTGGAAAACCCATTCCTCGGTTAAATCTAAAGGCTCATACTTACAGTCCGGGCATGTTTTATTTGCCGCGATGCTTAAGGCCTTGGCAATTGTTGCGCTATACTGGCCGCCTTGCCCTGCTATAAGCCTGCCTTGCTGATAGCCTATCTGGCGCTTCGCGTAATTAGCATGAAACCATACCCATATCCTGGTAATCCCTATGATCAACATTCCTAAAGCCGCGAACACCAAAATAAAATCTAATATTGATTGGGATTTTTTCCGTTCCATCGGCTTTTTAGGACTTACTCATTATAAGTACGCCAACCGCGCTGGGTACGCATTCGCGTGCCTGCCTGTGCCGCGGACCCGCTGTATTTGACTCTATTTGTTTCTTCGTCATAATATGCCGCTTGGCGAAATTCATCAATCTCTCCTACGTTATAGTCATACTTCGGAGGGATACTCCCTGCATCTGCTCGGGCATCTGTTTCACTACTATCAAAACGGGCATGAGGCTTATCATGGATTACGTCTTTTAACTCAGCAATCTGGAAATTATAGATATACGATTCTTCTGAATTATTATTATTAAACTCTTCTTTTGTGTTTTCCCCGGAGTAAGTAGTGTTCCTGGTAATATCTTCCTTCCAAATGCTTACCGGAATCTCTACTTCGTTCTTATTGCCGGTAAAATCTATAACATTCTTAGTGCGGCGTTCCAAACCTTTGTCCGCAGTTCCCAGAAACTTATCATTAATTTTATAAAACGAAAAACTGTTTTCACCCTTCGTTCCCTGCTCCCCGGGCGCGCCTTTTACCCACATCACATTGGCTGAAGCGGCAACATTAGAGGCTTGGCCTTCGCCAAACTTTGAAAATATATTTAAAGAACGCGAATCCCGTTTTATGGTGCTGGTTACCCCGCTGTTTCGCACGTACGCCCTGGAGAGAGCGTTACGAAAGGCCTCCATCTTAAGCTTATTCTGCTCCTCAAAGCGCTGGGCATAGCTTAAAAGCGTGGCAAAAGCCAAAAGCAGTAAACTCCCCAAAATAGCCATTTCCAGGGCCGCCTGCCCCTTGTTCGATGAAAAAGGCTTTATCTGTAACCCTAAATGATTCTTATAGTTATTTTTCATTTTACTCTACTATTGTATTAAGGTCAAATGTTTTTAAGTAGGACTCCGCGCCCTCTTCAACAGCGCTAAAGGCGCTATCTTCCTGAACGGAACTATTGATAAAATTTTTTATCGTTGCCTGCTGCTGCTCCCGCTTTTGCTCATGCACTATCATCTCCTGCTCCTGCTCTGTTTTTGTCTTTACGGAGCTGGTAAGATCGCCTTTATACTGCTCTACCGGCTTATCCCATACGCTCCAGAAACAATAATCCGCGCTAGCCATAACCTTACCCTGCAACGCCCTTTTAAACGGCATTCGGATAAAAACCATAGCCGTTACCACGATTCCAAAAGTTACTGTCCACATAACCAGGCTTTGGCCTTTTTGCGTCATCATTTCTCTCCTAAATGAGCGCTAAACTTATGGCTTTGGCTATAGGAAGCCAAACCATTGCCTTGTCGGCTTATGGAGCGAGCAAAGCGAGCGAACATAAGTTTATGCGCGAATTTATCCCGAAGCGTGCGAAGTAAATTTCGCAGAAATTTACGAGCGTTTACGCAAGGGAAAATAATAAGGACAGTGATTTTCTTTTAATGAGAAGCACTGTCCTTATTAAGCTCGCCTCCTGGGTAACGTTAGTCTGCTACAGCGAAAGAATCCACCGCTTCTTTTTTGATAAACGTAACGTTGGTTTGGCTGTCGGTCAAGGTCATGCCAACAGGAACATTTTCACCTTCCTCAGTTCTGCCCCCGGTATACGTCGTCGCGTTCATGAATGTCTTAGTCTGAATCCACGAATTCGTATGGCCGGGGGCATACTGCAAGCCTATCTGATTGGCCTCTTCTTTTATCCTTCCTGAATAGCTCCTCTTGACATAAAACTGCATAATTAATAACGAACTTACTATTATGCATAAGAGCACCGTATACTCCACCATGCTTTGTCCTTGCTTTAAGCCTAATTTCATTTCTTTCTCCTAAAAAAATGCCATTAGCCTAAAATGGAGCTTCAAAATTCTCCACGACCTCGCTTACATCTGAATATTGGCTTAAGCGCACTTTTTCCTGCTCAAAAGAATCTGTCTGGACCTTTGTATCCATGGCCTGCTGTCCCCCGGTTCTTTGAGTAGCAGAATAGACACCTTTATTCGACGTATAGGTAAGAGAAGCACTTGTAAACGGAGCAATTAACGCGCCAGTCGCAACTTCTTCTGTAATCTTTTGATCTTCTGCCATCGTTCTGTTTTGCGCTATGGTAGTTCCCCCTGGGGAATACTGTTCGCCCATTTTCTCCGCGGAATCTTTCAAACCGCCCTGATAGCCTCTCTTTACCATATTTTGCATTATCAATAAGACTGAAATAACTATTGCAAGAAGCACCGCGTACTCCAAGATAGACTGTCCTTTTTTATTATTATAGGTAGCCATTGAAATATTCACCTCCTTATTACTTTTATTGTTCATTTATGGTTTCTATGCTTGTGGCATTGGTCTTACTTGTTTGTAATTGATGCCTCTTTTCAGCACCGCCTTTATTCAACACGGTTTTATCGATAAAATTGGTGTCGCCGCTTAAAATAGTCGTATCGCGGTATTCCTGGCTATACAGGGCAACGCTTTGGTCGTCAACACTGCTAAAATCAGTCACATCGCTACCTGCGTTTAAAAGATAATTAACCGCCTGTTCATTTTTCTGACGCATACCTCCTTTTAACGCAACCGACATTATCCCCGCCGCGACCGCAATGACTAACCCTAATGTAATCGCGTATTCCGCTGTAGATTGAGCCTTCTTATTTAACCACATATCATTCACCTCCTTATAGTTTATTGAAATATCCCGCCTGTTAAATCAGCAGAGGTTGTCTCAAGTGCTGTTCCTGTTGCGCTGTAGGTAGCGTTTATCTTATCTTTAATACCGCTAGGACCTAACAAAACCGCGACAATCACCGCGATCACTGCCCCCAGAACCAAGGTATACTCCAGAATGCTTTGGCCTGATTTCGAGTTTCTTTTCATTGTTTCACCCCCTTTCATTATTTTATTAATTTCTTTTGTAGGTTAATTCTTCCTGGACCTGCTTGAGCCGCGCGTTCATAGAACGATATACATATTTATGCACCGCGGCGATCGCTGACACTACAATAATGAATAACATAACATATTCTATAATACTTTGCGCCTTACGCTGCATATACCCTTTCATTTTAATGTTACTCATACGTTGTATAAAGCAAATAATCTTTTACCGTATTAAAATGGCTCGAAAAACCGCTTCGCGCTGAATCTTTTGAAGCAACAATAAAATTTAAACCCAATATCGTAATAAGGCAGATAGACACCAAAAGAACGTATTCCATTACACTTTGACCAGATTCTCTCGGTATTTTATAATCGTTTTTAAAACTCATTATTTACTCCTCAAAACAAAAACCGGGTTGCTTTTTTTATTGGATTTCGGCAACCCGGTTGACTTTTCTGCCTATGATACTGGCATCTGCAAAATATGCAGGACGCTGACCTTTGTAGTCTAAAATAAGAATCCGTTGTCTTCTATTACGCAAATGGTCTAACGCGTAAGTCCCGTGGCTTTGCCCCGCCTTTGCTTTGATTGGCGAGACCTTTTCGAATCCCTTACCTCATTTTTACTCCGAGCATCTTATTTTGAAGTAAGTGTAACTAAAATATACCACAGCAACCTAACAGTGTCAAGAGGTGAAAACGGAAATTTTGAAAGCGCTTTCTTTTATGAGGCTATAATTTATAGAACGATAGCGCCCGCCGCAATTCTTTGACGGGTTCGCCAATCTTTGTGGCGGGAACATACGTTGTTTGACTGGATTATCCCGTCGAACGAAGATAAAATTATCCAAGGCCTTTTCTCAAGCGGATAGGAAAGCCTACCTTTCTGAATTAAAGAATTTTGCCTCGGTTTACCTGCCGGGAGGCAGGTGAGGCGGGATAACTACGCTATTCCAAATCTTAACCTTCTGCCATCGCTAAGGTAAATACCCGCTTCATTTAGCCTTTGACAAGCATAATTAAAATCAGGCATATATTCTGAATCAGATTGGACGTTAAATACAACCAAATAGTCATTATTTTCTGCTTTTATAATTCCTGGCATGTTATAGAAGCGCTCTTTTATAATTTTAATGTCCAAACTGGAGTAATTCTCTGGAAAAAGATACTTTAGACAAAAATCATTTAACTTCTGAAACCAGAAATTAAATAATTTATTCAAACTAATATCCGCATCAGCATTTGAATATTTCATATTTTCCTGCAAAATTGCTTGATTCTCTGAAAGAGATGGTGGCTGCTTAGACTTATTCAAAAAATCGCTATACCCTAACTCTAAAGTTGGCCATTGCGATAAATATGCACTTGCAATCTGCGTTGCATTCATTACGTCCCTGTTGATATTAGTGATAAGCGATATAACTTTGCCTTGATTTCTCTTTAAAATTATGCTTCTAAGGGCTAAAGGCTTGTCACCACTTTTAGGCGTTAAGAAAAGAGTCGTTTCAGCTAAGGCAAAGCTGTCTTTGCTTATAGTACAAGCAAATGGCGTAAAAATCCCAGGGCCTGCCTCTTCACGTATCTCATTAAATTGCCATGGCCATATCCCTGTTATATAATAATAGGGGTTTTTTAGTTCAAAAGAAACAGTATCCATGAGCTCATTCCGCAAGCCATAATATTCGACGCGCTCAAATCTTTTTCCTGGCTTACCTTCACAACCTTCAAGAAAACTTAAAAACACAGGCTGAAGAGTTCCAAATCCCGGAGGTGCCTGAAGGACAAAAGGCTGCGCCTCTAAAAAGAGGCGCCTCTTTACATATTCCTTTGCCGCGTGAGAGGGAAAAGAAAATACCCGCGGTATGCTGCGGCAGGCAGGCCACATACTATGCCCCTGAGGGTCAATGAAAAAAGAAGCGCCATCCTCGAGAATAAATTTTATGCCGCGCACACTTATTAAGCAAGAATGTAATTGCCTAGCGATTTCTTGGAGCGATCGGGTATCACAATCAAGGCTTTCTTTAAACATGTTCAGTTTCCCCGCATCGCATGGTTTTTCGGTAAGCATGTTTAACGTCTGAAGCGCTTCCTCATTTATATCTCTAGCCCCAAGGAGGGACAGATAAAACAGGCCCTCACTTATCATGGCTGATTCGGACGATTCAGCATCTTTGCGTATGCCGCGGCTTACTCCATGAGCAATTACCTCCATCCCTCCCAAACAAAGATCTGCCGCTTTGAGAAACCAATACCCTAACTTATCAATATAGTGAACATTCTGGTTACTCTTATTGCTTGCGGAGGCAAGAAAAGATTCTGTTATAATAGGCTCCTCCTGCGCGGGAAGCTGTTTCTTTAAGCCGGCATCATGACATGAGAGCTGAAGGGGAATTTGCGTAAGTTCATGCGGGACATCGAGAAGAAGAATGTTTTCGCTTTGCGCAATAGGTAACTGCTTAACCCCGGAACCGCTATAGCGGCGCCTGCCAACAGGAAAACGAATACCTTCTGCCTTAAGAATGGAATTTATGCTGGATTTGGAAATATCTATCTTAAACTGCTCCTTAATGAAAATAGATAACCTACGACAGCCAAGCTCAGGCATAGCCTTTGCTTCCTGAATAATTCTTTCTCTAATTTCTGGCTTTATTTTATAAATTACGCCCATAATAATCCCGGATTTTGCATTAAACGCGGATGAAGAACACTAAGATTTTGGAGATATCCCCCTCTGGGGACAAGCAAGAGTTAGAAAAAATCGAGGCGTACTTAAAGAGTACGGCGAGGTTTTTTGTAACTTCTTTTAGCCCAAAAGATTAGTGTTAAACGCCTTTGGGCTAATGCAAATTCTGAGGATAATGTCCAATTGGACATTATAGTTTAAAAACAGGCTTTTGCAAGTAGATTTTTACTCTGCTGGCTGAAAAGGCTTAAAGAAGTTCGCGGGTTTTATTCAAGAAAAACCTGATCCCCTATGCAGGTATGGGTTTTATTGATCACGCCGGAGGGCAGCTCTATACAAAAGAATGCGCTAGGGAATATCCCGCTTAGACGCCACGGTTTTAAAGAAGCGTACATTTTTACAATATTATTTTGCCTATCCAAGAAAAGCACATCTATAGCAAAGCGCATAAAGAATGTGTGGATTGAATTGCAAGGTTTTAAAACCAAGGCATGCTTATCTAATAACTGCTTCTTGCCTAAAAGTCCTTTCATCCTGACAAAAGGCTTATCAGCAATAACTGCGTGTTCTGCTAAGAGCACATCGCGTGTTTTATTAATAATCTTCATGGAAAGCTGCGAAAATGATTCGAAAAGTTTATGCGGCCTTAAAAATATCTTCCGAGAGGGATATGCCCTTAACCTTGACTTCGTCTAAGAACGTAGGAATTTGTCCTGTAGCTTTAAACTCTCCCAGTACTCTGCCTTGAGTATCTACTCCGGTCTGCTTAAATTTAAATATATCGCGTATATCAATATGCACTTCATCCTTCATGCCTATAATCTCAGCAATTTGCACTATTTTCCGCGAACCGTCAGAAAGCCTCGCGGTATGCACGATAATATCTACAGCTGACGCGATCATTTCGCGAATTGCCCTTACCGGCAACTCGATACCTGACATTAAAATCATTGAGTCAAGCCTGGCTAAGACATCATACGTAGAATTAGCGTGAATGGTTGTCATTGACCCATCATGGCCGGTATTCATGGCTTGCAACATATCTAACGTTTCAATACCGCGGCATTCGCCAATAATGATTCTGTCAGGGCGCATTCTCAGCGTATTTTTAAATAAATCTCTGGCTGTCACCGAACCCTTACCTTCAATATTCGAAGGGCGGGCTTCTAACCGTATCCAGTGCGCTTGGCTAAGTTTTAGCTCAGCGGCATCTTCTATAGTGATTATTCTCTCATCCTCCGGGATGAACATGGATAACAGATTCAGCATGGTGGTTTTTCCCGAACCTGTCCCGCCGGAAACAATCATATTCTTCCGGGAAGCAACACAGGCTTTTAAAAATTCCGCCATTTCCCTACTGAACGTCTTAAGGACAATCAATTCTTCTACTTTAAACTTTTCCTTCCTGAATTTCCTTATGGTAAGAGAGGGCCCAGTAAGCGCAAGAGGAGGGATAATCGCGTTGACACGAGAGCCATCAAAAAGCCGCGCGTCTACCATTGGCACTGATTCATCAATACGCCTTCCCAAAGGAGCGATGATACGTTCAATAATTGTCCTGAGCTGTTCGTTAGAGATAAATTTCTTGTCGGTTAACGTAATCTTCCCGTAACGTTCTACATAGACAGTATCTTTGTTATTCACCATAATATCGGTAATTTCGGGATCGGCAATCAAATCCTCAAGAGGGCCAAGCCCTAACGCTTCATCGAGAATTTCTTTAACCAGCCTTTTACGCACTTCGGGAGACGCGATAACGCTCCCAACCTCCTCGGCGATAAGATTTACCGTAAGCATCTCTGCTTTTTCACGCAGCTCCTTAACCTTCTTCTGATCAGAGAATGCCCGCAGGTCCAGCCTTTTTAAATTCATGCCCTCAATAAGCCGGCTATGGATACGCCTCTTAAGCAAAATTATCCCGTCAACCGCGCTTGCTCCCTGAATTTCAGACGGCGCCTCAGAGATCCCTTGAGATTTCCAGAATTCCCCGGATTTTTCTAGCATGACTTCTTTAAGCTGCCCCATATCTATTTCAAAATTTTCCACGAACAGCTTACTATTGACTACCAGCTCGTGGCTTACCTTCTTTATTTCCAACGCGATTTTTGACTTTGGATTGTCAATAACTACGGGTATCGCGCGGTTTAACGCCTGGCCAACAACTTTTCCTTCTGAAGGAATCATAGAAAGTATGCCTATAGGTAAACTCGCGCCTACATCTTTCCAGCCAATGCTTGAACTTGACTCCGCGCGGTTTAGAATCACCTTCAGCATCGTAAGAGGAAAATGTAAAAACTGTAAGGCATCCAATATCCATCGAGCCTGGTATATAGAGAGGACATCGGGCGTCACTACAAGAAGAATAAGATTTGCCTGATTGAGAACGGTAACAAATACATCGCTAAAATTCTTTCCCGCGTCAATGATGATATAATCATATTCTTTATCCAACAGCTTAAACACTGCCTTAACACCCTCAGTTTCAAGATGGGATGCCTGCCGCGGCCTTAATACCCCTGGCAAAAAATCAAAGCCATAAGAACCTCTGGTCATAAAATCTTCTTTTTTGAAACCAACGTCCTGCAGTTGGCCGAGGCTGCCAATTAAATCTATCATCGCCTTTTGGGGAACTACATCCAGCATTCGCGCCATATCGCCGACGACATGCATATCTAAATCAATAAGGCAGACTTTTTTTGCCTCATCTTTTGCAAGGCATACCGCGGTATTAACCGCGATAAAAGTCTTGCCCACCCCGCCTTTTGTGCCAAAGAGTACAATTACTTTAGCCATAGTTTAAGCGCCTAATTTGTATACTATAGGAATATCGATATATATATCTTTTAAATTTATGGTGGAGGGAAATTGCGGATAAGAAGAAATTTTCTTTACCACAGACATCGCGTGCTCATTGAGCACCTGATGATCAGCGCGCCTCTTAACCTTTACATCTAGCAGCTCCCCGGTTGACGCGATATGGAGCGTCAATTCAACCGTGCCTTGCATGCTGTAGTCTCTGGCTAAAGGAGGGTATTGAAAATCTTTTAGAATGGAATCCCTTACGGCAGAAGCATACGCTGCCTTAGAGGTTTCATGCGCCTTTAAATTGACACCTGACACATCTTCAACTTCATGAGGAAGGGATGTTGTTTCCCCTGTCACAACATTCCCTTTTGCCTGCTCTGAAATAATTCTAGGAGTGACTAAAATAACTAACTCGACATTTCCCAATTCTCCGCGTCCACCGCCATGCTTGTCTGATTTGCTCCTAAACAGCATTCCTACTATCGGGAGATCTCCCAAAAAAGGAGTTTTTCTTACCGAGTTTTCTTCTTTCTCTTTTGTCAAGCCACCGATAAGAAGCGTCTGGCCGCTATTAAGAAAAAGCTCTGTTGACGCGGTGCGCTTTGTTAACGGAAATGCCTTGGCCGTAGTTTGTGTGGCGCTGCCAATGGTCTCGGCCGCTCCTACATCACTGACCTCAACATTAAGGCTCACTTTAATACGCTCATTTTCCGTTACCGTTGGTTTTATATTGAGCTTAATGCCATACTCTTTATACGTCACCTTTGTCCCTGACCCTCCTCCAAAAGCTACTTCGGTGGTAAGTATGGGCTTCTCCCCTCCCACTAACAATTCTGCCTCTTTACCGCTTTGACAGGCAAGCCGCGGCCTCGACAATACGCGCGCCTTTCCTTCCTGTATGAGCGCGTCAAGGCTAAAAGTGAATGGGCTTGCGCCATCGGCTGTCCCTCGTTCTAAATTCAAGACTTTAAACAATGTTGACCATTTCGTCCCTACGCCATGTTGTATGCCTGGGGAACCTGTCTCTATAATATCGAGCGACCCTGGGACATTCATTCCTAATGTTTTCGTCGCGTCTTTATCGATTTCTAACACCTCCACATCAATATCAATGGTCTTTTCATCTTCTTTGATATCAATTAAATCAGCAACCTTATCTTTGAGCTCACCCAAAGCTATCAGGATCTGGTCCTTTTCATACTGGGTTTTCACATCCCCCTGCAATAAAATCTTATCGTTGGTATCAACCAGCCGCGCGCGGATATTCGGCTGGCGCAATTCCTTAAGCACAGCGTTAACCTTTACTAAATCATCGGTTAAATCCTCCGCGAGAACCTGCAGTTGGAAAGCATGTTCTCCCTGCGAATCAGAAAACAATAATGTCGTTATCCCTACTGCTTTTGAAACGACAACTATCGTCGTCTCAGAAACACTGGAAACATCAGCTATCAACGGATTGCCTATCGCCACACGCTTGGGCAGCGCGGCATCAAACACCTTCGTTTCTCCCAGGTAAATGGTTGCCTCGCCTTCAAGAGCATCAGACAAATCTTCCGCGGCAGAATAAACAGACATGGATAAAACCAATTGAATAAGAAACAAAATAATAGCTTTTTGCAACGCATTCGGTTTTTTCATAGGCTTTTTTTCTACTTTTTAGGTTGCGCTAAATACACATCTTCTTTTTGAAAACCATGGTAAATCTCAACCTTATGTTTCGGGGGCTCTTCCGGCACATCCTCTTGTATTGGCTGTGATCTCACTTTAATCATCTGCGGCATGACGTATTGAAATAATGCTTCCCAATTTGTTGGAGCAACTATTTGTATCTGCGCATCAGACGGCGAACGCAAAGCCAGCCGTAACTTAGCTCCCTGATCAATAACAAATGAAACGATACTTGTTTCCTGGGGAGAAAGAGCTAAGGTAACGATATTAAATTGCTCTTGTTTTCTTCCCTCCTTACTTGAACGCCCTTTCATCCGCGATTCGTCCACCCCCATATCTTGGCCTACGGACAAAACTAACACATTTTGCAACACAGGCAAAGACGCGGATTGAGTAGTGTCTTTTCCGTCAACTTTTTGTCCAGGAATTTGCGCCATAACGATTAGGTCTACATAGTTTCCCGGCCGTATCATGCCTGCTACGGATGATATAGGGTCAACGGGCACTGCTACCGCTCTTTTTCCAGCGGGAATTGCCATGGCCAAGGTCAAGTAAGACTCTGCCACCGCTGTTTCCTGAGCAGCCATAAGCATGGTTTTAGAAATTTGCTCTTTTGCAGGAATATCCACTGCGGCTATTAATCCCGCGATTCTATCTGAGGAATTAACAGCCTGCGGCCGCACATATTGATTAGGAATAATTTCGGTAGCGATCATGCCGCTATCGATGGGGGTACCTTTACGGATATCTCTTTTAGCAACGAATACCGTAGATAGATTCTGCCGCTCCTTCTCCAGCTTCCTTTTTACTATGCTATCGACACCGGCGCGTTGTTGGTCAAGATACACCTTCACTAAAATTACAGAAAGTATGCTTAATACCGCGCCTATAATTAAGGTTATTCGCTTCGACACTATTTTATCTCTCCCTCAATAATTTCAATCCCCGCTTTATTTTTAAGTTTCTCTACCAGATCAATGATTTTTTGTTCTTGTTTAAGATAGGTAAGCAGCCGCTTGATATCATCCCACATCTCATTAAGGCTTTTTACTTTCCCTCCCTGCTTGGCTTCCAGTTTGAGAATATAATAATAACCATCGCTTGCCTTTATAATATTGCTTATTTTTCCCACTTCTAAGGTGTCAGAAAAAGCTGCGGTATCAATTTGCGGAATCTTGCCTTTTGCGATAAACCCTAAATCGCCTCCGGCTGAGGTGCTCTTTAATTTCGACCGTTCCCGCGCTAATGCATCAAAATCAGCTCCTTGCAAAAGTTGAATCAGAATTTCCCTTGCCTCCTGCTCTGATAAAACTCCTATCGCGCGGATTTTTCTTTCCTCAGGCTCCCTCAGCTCCTCTTTGTAAGTATTATAGTAATTCTCTATTTCCGCGGATGGCACATCCGTATTCTCCGTCTCCTGACGCACAAGCTCAATAGCTAAAAGCTCTTGCTTAGTTTTCTCAAGAGCCCTCACAATATCTCTCTTTTTATCTAATCCCCGGGCTAAGCCTTCCTGATACAACAAGACTTTGCGCACCAATTGCTCCTTAAGATAGTCTATCTTCTTCTGGCGCGTAGAAATTCTGGCATCAGGCTTATCCTCGGGAACCATAGCGTTATATGACTCTATCTCCTCATTCAAATCATCAAGAGTAATAACATTGGCGCCTACCTTAGCGATAACAATGCCCTCAACCACAGCAACGGAAGAAGGCCCTTCTACTTTCGTAGCCTTTGCTGGCTTTTTAGAAAAAATCTTATCGCACCCGCATACCAAGAGCGCTATCAATAACACAGCTAAAACCCTATGTTTGGATAAAAACATTTTTTACTCCTTTCATTGACTGTTACCCTATCACTACGCCAAACGTCTATCTGACAGGAAACGTTAGAACCTTTCTTTTTTTAAAAATTGCCCTATTTCTATCACTACATCGCCCAAAAGCGTAATATGGTAAAGGAAGAGAAAAACGCTCGCGCACACAATAAGCCACATACATCCTACACCGATAGAAACACTTTTATCAATCCGTACAAATATTGCGAGTGCTTGAATACCTCCAAACAATAAAAATGTCCAGGCTATAATTTTTAACAGCCTGGAACTTATTTTTAGGAATTCGCTATTTTTTTCTATCATATGTATACTATTTTTATCATACATTAATAAAGAATGCAAGAGAATTTTAGTCTCATGGTAGCCTCATAGTAGAAAATTTACTGACATTTATCTCCGGACAGAGGCATTCTCCGTCATTGAATGCCTGCATCTTTCCTATACGTACGCGCGCGGAACTCGCGCCAGCATCATTGTAGGATTTTGCGCATGCGCTCCTGATAAATATACCCATATCACAAAATGGAACATCGTGAACATAAACTGCATCGACGAATTGACCCCGCCGCTTTCCAGGCGGGAGAACCGGAAAAAACTTATTTGGTAGCCCCAACCGGATTTGAACCGGTGTTTACAGGCTGAGAACCTGACGTCCTAGACCAGGCTAGACGATGGGGCCAAAAGACTGAACTTATTGTAACAAAGTTTGTTATGTAGTCAATAATTTTATTGACCGAGCCTTTTCTATGCTGTAGAATGAAACGGATTTAACAGGTAGATACGTTTTGCGCGCACTACATACTCAAACATCTATAAAGAGTATAAAACTGTCAAAATTTTATGGGTTTTAAAGTTGCTATCGGGAAAAGCCAAAAAAAGGATTTGTTAGAAGCTATTCAGGAAGCAACCAAGGCTTGCTTCTCGCAAATACCCATCCATGAGATAAGTATGGCGCTCATCTTTAGCAGCCCGGAATTTGCGGTGCAAAGCCTGCTAAAACATATACAGCCTAACCTCAAAGCAAATACCCCGCTTCTGGGCTGCTCGGCCATACACCTTATCACTGGCAGCGGAATTCAAAAAGAAGGGCTGGTCATAGTACTCTTATCGTTACCCAACACGAAAATTGCTTGCGGCTTTACTGACGTAACTCCCTATAAAAATGCCTTTTCATCCGGGCAAGAATTAGGAACAAGGCTTATGGCGAATTTTCAGGACTACCGGCGCGAACTTTGCCTGCTTATCAGCGATGGCCTTTCTGAATATACCCCTGAGCTCATTCAGGGATTACAAAGTATCATTGGAAGAAGTTTTCCTTTTTTTGGCGGAGGCTCTAGCGATAACTTTGAATTTAAACGCACATCGCAGTATTACGGGGAAAACATCTTTACTAAAAATACGGTAGCGGCCCTCTTAGGAGGCAAACTGTCATACGGCATTGGCATACGCCACGGCTGGAAACCTCTGGGAAAAATACGCACCGTTACCGAAAGTAAAACAAACATACTACGGAAGATTGACGATAAAAAAGCCAGCCAGCTTTATGAGGATTATTTTGCGAAGACGCTTTCTGAGCTTAAAAAGGAAATTACGTATATTAACGTCTTATACCCTATTGGCATTTACCTTGAAGGTGAAAACGAGTATCTTTTGCGTAATATCGTCTCATTAAATGATGACGGCTCGATCACTACGCAAGGCAGCATTCCCTCAGGCAGCGCGATACGCTTAATGATTAGCACTAAAGAATCGTGCCTTGAGGCAGCACGTCAAGCCGCGCTTCAGGTACAACATGCCATGCACTACAAAAAAATTTGTTTTGCCCTTGCGATCAGCTCTGCCTCACGAGTGCGTGTTTTAGGAAGGGCTGTTGATAAGGAAGTAAAGGCCATCAAAGAAGTCCTGGGAGAAAATACTCCTCTGGCAGGATTCTACAGCTATGGTGAATACGCGCCACTGGGAGCAACAACATACCACGGACAAACTTATTCACACAATCAAACCATCGCCATCGTAGGCATAGGAGAATAAATGCCGCCTTCCGCGGAATTCCCCATCAACATTCTTGGCATCAGCAGCATGTTGTTGATTATTTCTCTCTCCTTTATCTTAATGCTAAAATCACAACGCATACAACAACTCAGTCAAACCATGCGTTATTTAAAAAAATCGCTTGAGGAAATGGATGAACAGGCAAAGTTAATTGTTAGAACCGACCTAAAATTAAACAAAGCCCAGGAAGAGCTTGATAAACGCGTCAATGGGCTTTACGCCATGCAACGCATCTCGCAAGAATTAAGTAAAACCTTAAACCAGGATGAAATTTTCAGGCGCATAAACCAGGAACATATCACCAACATCGGATTCCAGAAGGCAATCATTGTAGCAAAAAATGTACAGGGAACGCTTCAGATAAGGCATTCTACGGGTTTTAACGAAGAAGAGACCTCTTATATTGAAGCAGGGCTTATTGAAAAAGGCATCTATGCAATGGTCAAAGAATACAACAGCACCTTTTCTTCCATATCGGAGGCGGACACTTTAAGAAAAGCAAAACATATCATAACGGCGATAACCCATCTGGATTCTTTCGTGCTATCTCCCATATCAAAAAAAGATGGATACTACGGATTTATCCTTTTGAGCAATTCTTCGGCAGAAACACTCGTCAGCGAAGGAGACGAGGAATTGGTAGCAATATTAGCCACGCATATCGGGCAAGCATTGGATAATGCCGAACTTTTTGAAGCTACTTACTCCCAACACCAGGAACTGGAAAGGAACGTGCTGGCGCGCACCAAAGAATTAAGCGACGCGCTGAATGAAATCAACGTTATCAGCAAAAGAAAAACCGACTTCGTCTCCGCGGTTTCACATGAATTACGCACGCCGCTTACCTCAATAAAAGGATACGCGTCTATACTCTTATCGGAAAAATTAGGGGTAATCCCTGAACCTGTCAAAGAACGCCTGGGGAAGATTAATAAGCATAGCGATGAGCTCACCCGCCTGGTTAATGATCTCTTGGATATCGCCCGCATTGAATCCGGAAGATTCGAAATGAAATCTGAACTCTTTGATATTAGGCATGCGGTTGAAACTACCATTGACCTGTTAAGCCCGCAGCTCAAGGAAAAATCCATTACCGCAACAATGAATCTTCCTCAAAATCTTTCGCTTGCGCTTGCGGATAAAACCCAGATTTCACGCGTCTTTATCAATCTTATGGGCAATGCCATAAAATTTGTCCCTGAAAAGACAGGACTCATCAGCGTTTCCGCCTTTGAGTCAACCGACACTATTCAAATTACTATCTCTGATAACGGTATTGGGATGAGCCCGACGGATACAGAACATATCTTTGATGAATTTTACCGAGTAGATAATGACATAAACCAAAAAGTAAAAGGCACGGGATTAGGGCTTACGCTGGTAAAAAATATTATCCGGGCGCATAAAGGCAGGATTTGGGTTGCATCACGGCTCAATCAAGGCTCAGCCTTTAGCTTCACCCTCCCGAAAGCTGCGCAAACCCCGCTGGAATCGGCGAAAAACACATGAGGAACCATTATGAAGAAACCTCGCATACTGATTGTTGATGACGAAGACGATATCCGGGACATACTAAAATTAACCCTTGCGGAAGAAGACTATGAAGTGATCGAGGCCTGTGACGGAAGTGAAGGGCTCAAGGCCGCTCAAAGCAAGTCCCCTGACCTGGTAATCTTGGATTATAAAATGCCCTATATTGACGGAAGAGAGGTTTGCCGCAGGCTTAAAAAAGATATCTTGTTACGCCATCTTCCGGTCATTATGCTTACCGGAAAAGGCGATCTCATGGACAAAGTAGAAGGCATTGACGCGGGCGCTGATGATTATATTGTAAAACCATTTGAGCCAAAAGAACTTCTAGCGCGTATCCGCATGATCTTAAGGCGCACTGAGCGCGACCTCGAGGCAAATCCCCTTACCCGCCTTCCGGGGAATATTTCAATAATCAACGAGCTCCAGAACCGTATCGATAAAAAATCTCCGTTTGCTGTCGGCTACGCGGATCTGGATAAGTTTAAATCCTATAACGACAAATACGGCTTTGAGCACGGAGATGAGGCCATCAGGGAAACGGCGCGCATCATTATCCGCTCCATCAGCGCCTGCGGCAACAGCGATGATTTTATCGGCCACATTGGCGGCGACGATTTTGTATTTATCACTACTCCCTCGGCGGCAGATGTAATCTGCCAAAAAATAATCGATGAATTCGACACCTGTGCTCCTAATTTTTATGCTCCTGAAGATGCCAAAAACGGCTACATCATGGCCCATGACCGTAAAGGCCAGCTACAGAAAATCCCGCTCCTTTCTATTTCCATAGGGGTCATTACCAATGAATACCACCATATCAGCCATGTTGCCCAAATCAACGAAATAGGCGCCGAGCTCAAATCTGCCGCGAAAAGTTTGGAACGTTCAAATTACATCAGGGATAAGCGAAAAGAATAATATGAAAAAACACATCCGTTTACTTTTATGCTTAGCCCTTACGGTGGGAATGAATCTCTATTTCCGGTCATTCCCGATACATTTTCCGCAATTCAGGAAACAGGCAAAGGTCATTACCGAACAAAACCTTTACACTCTGGCGCAGCAACAGATTAACAAGGGTTTCCCCTCTCTTTCTGGCCTGGCCAAACAAAATCTCATCAATGCGTTTCTCGCAGATTACAAAAAGAAGATGGGGCCGGAAATAAAAAAACAGCTGCGGCAAGAATACCACAGGCTAAAAGATATTTATCAAGATGAACACGGGCAAACGTACCTTATGGAATTAGATTGCTGGCATTGGGCGCGTTATGTGGAAAACGTATATAGGTTAGGCCATCCAGGGGACATAATCATCGATGGAAAACAATTTGACACCTTGATGTTTTCTCCTTCAGGCTATGCATTAGCTTCTTCTCATTTTTTATTTTATCTTTCCGCGTTTTTGTATAAAGGTTTTATCGTAATAAAACAGATCCCCTTATTTACGTTTTTATTTTACCTTCCTTTATTCTTTAGCGCGATTTTTATAACCCTACTCTATCTTTTTTGCTATCAACGCTGGGGTAATCTCGCGGCAATAATAAGCTGTATGTTCATCGGCCTGTCCCCTTCCTTTGTAGCACATAGCTCTGCGGGATGGTTTGATATGGACATCCTCAATTTACTCTTCCCCTTTTTGACGGTATGGGCGTACCTCAAGGCCTATGGAAGCGTATCCATTAAATCTCGCTTACTATGGATATGCTGCGCCTCTTTTTGGGTCGGGCTATTATCCTTTACATGGGTAGGCTGGTGGTTTATTGCAATAATTATCCTTATCTATGAACTTTTTTCATTCCTGTATTTAACCCTTAAACACTACGTTGACCGGGAAAATACCTTATCTTTGGCAAAACAACATCTTTTCACTTTAATCCTGTTTTTATTTTTATGCGTTCTCTGGATTATCTTCATAACAGGAACTCAACCTTTAGAAATCTTGCGCAATGAGTTAAAAATGGGGTTCCAGCTCAACAACCCTCGAGGAGAATCCATATGGCCAAATACATTTCATACCGTAGATGAGTTAAGGGTAGCCACTTTTTTCGAACTCGCCAGGGCTTCTTGCGGGATTCCATTATTCATTGTTTCGCTCATTGCTTTACTCTACCTGTTCTTACGTACAATACGCGATGGGAATTATAGGAGCGAACAACGGGAATACATAATGCTTCTTCTCATATGGCTCATGGCATTTCTTTATGGCTGTTCAAAAGGCAGCAGGTTTGGTATGTTTTTGCCTCTTCCTTTAGGAATAGCGCTTGGGTGGGTCATCAGCGATATATACCGGCATTTCAGGGATAAAAAGGCCACACTAGGCCTCTGCGCCATACTCGCTGTCTGGGGCATGGCAAATTTTGAAATTATTAATAGAACCTCTCGATACGCGCAAGGCAACTTCCCTTTAATGAACGACGCCTGGTATCAAGTGCTTACCGACATCAAGAAAAATACCCCCCCCGATGCGGTGCTTAATTCATGGTGGGACTTTGGAGACTGGTTTAAGGTCGTCTGCAGGCGTAAAGTCATTTTTGACGGCCAAAGCCAGCAATACCCACAGGCGTATTGGATGGCCAGGGTCCTTATCGCCAATAACGAGCGCGAGGCTATCGGAATTCTGCGTATGCTCAATAATGGGGGAAACAAAGTATTTGAGATTTTAAACGCGCACCTCAAGGATGCCTTTCAATCAGTTTTCCTTATCGAAAAACTGATTCTTTCCGAACCAAAAGAAGCGCAAGAAATGCTGGCAAACGTTTTACCGGATCCTCTGAGTAAAGAGGTATTCTCCTTGCTCTACCGCAAGCCACCGAAAGCCTATTTTATTGTTGATCCCACAATGAAAGGAAAAATGAGTTCAATTTCGTATTTAGGGAATTGGGATTTTGTTAAAGTCTTTCTTTCGCAACACGCGGCTGCCATGACAGAGAAGCAAATCTCCGATTACTTTGCGAAACAAGGCATCACTCCTGAAGCCGTCAACAACGCGTATCGAGAAGTTCTCTTACTTTCCCAAAATGATATTAATGCCTGGCTCTCCAGGAAGTCTATTTTTTTCAGTGAATTAGAAAAGGCGAAAGAGCAAAACAACACCGTATTCTTTAACAACGGCCTTGTCTATACTCCAAAAGAGAAAATTATCCATATCTATTCTCAGGGTAAATACACTACGCCCAAGAGCCTTTTTCTCTTTGATAATAATACTTTTGAGGAAATCACGTATCCGCAGAGTGATTTCAACTACTCAGTCCTCATTTTTAAGAAACAAGACGAGTATTTCTCAATCATCCTCAGCCCGGAATTAGCCCAAAGCATGTTTTCCCGCCTCTATTTCCTTAATGGCAGCGGCCTCAAATACTTTAAGCCTTTTCTAGAAGAGAAAAATGACGAATTCGGAGTAAAAGTGTTTGAACTTGATTGGGGAGAGAAATAGTTTTTTCTATCGCTGCCATTAAAGCCTCATTAAAACGATGTCTTCGCGTTAGCCTCATGTAAGTTACACTATTGAACCTGGCCATTACACTCTGGTAACTGTAAAAAAGGGTGGACTCCTCAAAAGGAGTCCACCCTTTTTTGTCGTTGCCCACGAAATTTTTCTGTTCCTTACGGGAGCAGAGTCTTTTTTGGTGGGCAACCGTACAATTTGGTGCGCGAGGGGGGAGTTGAACCCCCACACCTTACGGCATTAGCCCCTCATGCTAACGTGTCTGCCATTCCACCACCCGCGCGTACTACTTTTCTTGTAAATGAAAAACTAACGTTTTATTATATACTGAGACTGCCCTTAATAGCAAGGATATTATTAGATAGTTTCTTAAGTTTGTTGCAACTTTTGAGTTAAAGATAAAACATAGTTTTTAATGAACCTGTGTTTTTAGATATACCGATTCAGACGGATGGTTACGAATGCCGCGGATAAAAACAATCTGTCTGCATCCGCTACAATCCGTTTGCATTCGTGTTAGTGAATCAATGCGTAAAAATCTATCAGAACTCATTGGCAAACAAAGCATTACAAATAATGCATGCAACAAAGTCGGGAAAGCTGATATTATTAACACGTAGCCACAAGACACTGAATCCTATCGATACGCCTGACACTATACCAAAAAAGGCACTGCGTATGGCGAGAAAAGTTTTTTACGTATTGTTGACGCCCAAGCTTTTCAGAAGAACATTCAAGGAAACCGGCGTAGGCACAAAAAGCATATACCCGGGTATTCTTATTGCGGCGTTAATCGAAAAAGAAGACTCAAAACAGATGGTAATTTCTTCTTCTTTGATAGACTGGTTTACGCTTAGCTCATCAAACACCATCGTGGTAGCGCCGGTATCAAACGATGGAGGAGTAATCATCAGCGACATACTTGCCATATTTCCCATCGCCGCTGAATAAGCGCTAAACATTACGCCTGAGACCTCCTTAATCGCTGAAATACCAAGCTCATCAGTAATAATAAATTCGCTTGAGGCCTGCTCGCCCAAGAGAAGTTTTGCCAAAGACACAGTATCTTCTTGTTCAAAGATTACAAGGAGATGGCCTGCAATCTTATCGGGAATTTTAGAAGATACAACGCTTACCAGAGGCATGCCCGCGAAAAGCATGCGAAAATCAGCGGTACTATTAAAAATAACTTCCGCGGTTGGCTCAAGCTCTACCGGCTTTCTGATAAATTGCGCAAGAGCAGTAACCGCGCTTCCGGCGCCGATATTGCTGATTTCTCTTAAGGCATCAACCTGTATTTGTGTTAATCCGCTTTGTTTTTCGTCTGCCATCGTATAGCGCCATAATATGAATATATACGTATTGTAAAGCATCCCCATACTTTCGTCAAGCGCAAAGAAAAGGCCTATCCTGAAGGGATTAGGCTTTCTAGCTCTCACGCAAAAAACCCTGTAATAATCTTAACAATGGCCTGGCCTTGGGCCTGAGAGAACAACATTATTGCTCTCTGTTAACCGCATACAACTGAAGTGTGATGAGAGATCGTGAATACATTTTGCGGAAGATTAAAAATTTAGGATCACTTCCCCTATGCGGTGATAATTTTGTATTTTCTGATATATGCCTGTGTCATTTTGGGCAGGTTTTTAAATGCTCCGCCTCCTGCATGCCAGCGCGCCACATTGCCAATGCCCCAGTTATAAGATGCAAGTACCGTAACCATAGTAATGGGAATTGTATACCATCTCAGCATCTGTTCGATTCTTTTAAAGTACCATACGGCTATTTTCTTGTTGAGTGTCGGACAAAATAAATCTTTCGCCCGATAAGCAGTGCCATGGAAATCATTATAATCCTGAAGACAGATTCTTGAAATCTGATAAAACCCGTAACAGCGTGTTTTCGCGTTATAGGCTAACGGATTATTGGAGGATTCAATACTTTTTATGGCATCTAAGTTTATCTCAAGGGCAGAAACATGAGATGCCGCAAGAAGAGTAAAGATGGCGATACTCAAAAGACACAAGAGTGTGTTTTTACCCATGGTAAGCTGCGCCTCTACAGCGATAGATATTTCGTATCGGGCCCAAAAAGTAAAAAGCCCCCGGCTATTATCCCAGAATTTGCATTAGGATTTTGGTAAAATGTCTCTAACTCTTTGCCATGACTGCGTTTTGTTCGCAAAAATGTCCTCGCCGTACTGCACCGAGTACGGCTGTGGTACTTTTGCTCGCAAGCCTTGTCCTGACAAAGATTTAGGCCATTTTCCTCAAAACCTAATACAAAATCTGGGATTGTAACTACCGGAGGCACCAAAAAATAAAAAAGCCCAACGGCAAATCCTTTGGGCTTCGTATACACCTTATTCAATACTAAAAAACGTATCGAGGGAGGGTATACGCTTTATCCTTTTGGCAACGCAGCCATCCGAACATAAACATTCGGATCTGTCGCTTTGCCTCGCCATATTTCTTGGCGAGCCCGCTCACGTTTAGAGCGGAGCCCCGGCATTACTGCCAGTTTGCCTTTTCAAGAGAATAGTTTGGTATTTTTCAAAGAAATATATCTCTCTAAGAGAAAGTATACCTTAAAATTTTTCAGATTGCAATATCCAGCGGCGGATAACATTTTGTTTTAGGGGAAACAGGGGGGGTTGTTTCATTTTTTTCTCTTCCTGCCCTTATTCCTCATAAGGTATTAACTCCCAGGAAAGAAGTACCGCGTCCTCATTAAAAAAGAGATAGGCTTTATCGGTGCGGGAAAACTTCGTCGGATCCCGGTATAAACATTTTTCTTGTTTGCCCCCTATGCCCTGGCAGAATACCGGCTCGCCATAGTGTAAGATGAGTTCTCGCTTAGGAATACCCTTCTCTAACGCATTGCCGCGGATATCCTGCGCTAAGAGAAGAAAACCTGTTCTCTGCTTAGCAAGGTAAGCCTCGGACGCCTTTTGGTTATTCGTCCATGCCTTCACCATCTTTAAACCCGCGAAATTAAAATGAGCAGCGCAGCCGCTTACCATGAGAACGATAAAAACTACACCCAGCTTTTTTACCATAGATTGTCGCGCGTTTATTTTTTGCATACTCATGTAGTGCTCCGTTAACTTAATTCTTGTGGGTATAGCGAGGTTAACTCCGCACTTCCCTGCCGGCAGGCACACCCCTCTTACTGCACCTTTAACCTATAAAAATTAATTTAACGGTGCAGTAGTTGCTCTACTGGGATACTTCAGCGCACATATGGCTGCGCCAACAACACAACCGATTCCCTTCAACATCATGATAGAAGAAACACCTATGTTTTCGTCCACACTTATGATAAATAAAAATTGCCCAGATTGCCGTCCGACTGCGCGCTTCTTTGGCCAGAGCAAAAGCTAACTATATACATCTTTTCTGTTGCTCATACGCAAAACAAGAATCAGAATCTCTCGTTCAGATATTTTATAGATAACGCGATAGTCGCCCCAACGGTATCTCCAATATCCTTGAAAATCGCCTTTTAATGGCTTCCCTAATCCTTTGGGGTCGTGGGCGAGATAAGTTTCAATACGGGTAAGAATTTTCTTAACCGTAGACTTATCTAACTTCTTAAGGTCTTCCTCAACAGAATCAAGATAGGCAACTTTATACACCGAGTTGTTTTCTTAGTTGCGCGCCTGAGATAATCTTAGATTTGGGATCGTTGAAACGGTCTTTGGCAATTTGCGCATCAGCGTAGTCTTCCAAATAGTGGGCTAAGGCATTGGTAACATAAAAAGTTTCGCTGCGATGCGTAGCTTTTGCCAATAAGGCTAACCTATTAACTAATTCGACCGGTAAACGAAATGCTTTTAATAACGTCATAGTCTCATCCTCCTCTTACAATAGTAAGTATAACATTGTTATACAAGTATTGCAAGCTAATTCTTGTAGCATATGCATAGGGGTCAGGTCTTGAATCTTGATTTCTCACTTTTGATCTTCAGAAAAGCGCATCAATTTACTCACCATTGAATAATGTAATCCTATAAAATCAGCAACCTCTTTCTGGCTATAACCGTATTTCTCTACCGCTTCAGTTATTTTTTGTTCTCGGCACTTCTTATCAAGAGCCGTAACATTTTTAAACTGTTCCTCGAGACTTGGTCTTCCTATGTATCGCTGAACTCGAGGTATTTCCGTAAGTGTATTATTTTTATTTATATAGCTTACTATCTTTTTAATAAACACATTCTCCCCTAATATGCTTTGGCTTCGAAGTTCTCTCCAGATCGAATTCTTTTCGATTCCATCCTGCACAAATTTACGATAACATTGTTGTGCTAAAAATCTATTCTCATTAAACTGGCCTAAGATCCAATCCGTAACAAGGAATGCCTGGGCCTTGCGTAAGCCTGCAGTCGCAGAGTAACTACTCCATTTCCACTCCTCGGGCTTTCTGGTCATTTTTGCTCTTGCCGGGTTTAATACCACATACCGGCATACTTCAAGAAGATAGTTTTCCTTTTGTATCAGTATAGCTTTATATCTGCCCTGAAACAGGTGCCCATGCCGCTTATAGCGAACATTTAATATCTGCGTATACACCCCATTGAGCTGTCTCATTCCTCTGGCTAGATTGCCGTCGGGTGTCTCGATAATCAAATGATAGTGATTATTCATCATACAGTAAGCATGGCAGAGCCAATTATAACGCTTTACAGTATGCGCAAGTATCCTTAAAAAAATAATCCTATCTTCTTCATCTAAGAAAATAGGATTCCCGGCGTTTCCCCGGCTCGTTACATGATAGATAGCACCGCTATATTCTATTCTTAATGGTCTGGCCATTAAAATTTATTTTATCAAATCAGAAGGTAATTGTCAATATTCAAGACCTGACCCCTTTTCCTTTTCCCAATAAATTTATTGCTATTCCCAAATAATCTCAAACTCTTTAAGCGTCGACTTAACTATATCCGCTTTGACAAATGCTTTAGCCAGTTTAAAAGCTGCGAATTGCCTGCCTTCGTAATTATTAGATCTCTCGAATTCACCAGCACAATACTGGCTAAACCCCATGCAAAGATAAAGCTTTTGTTTATCAATATCATTGCCAATCTGATAAGGAGAATAACAACCAATTTTTTTATAATATTCTTCTTGCCTTAATTTATCCTCCTCTGCTTTCCCGGCAAAGTTAATAAGTTCTATAACTTCTTTCAATTTTTCTTCTGGTAAGCTCTTTGATATTTTTTTGTATTCTGTTAAATACTTCCCATATACAATACTCGTAATTTCTGCTATTTTTCCATCAGGCAAATTATCAGCAAAACATCGATTGCAACTTATTAAAATATCAACAATTATCAGACCGCGAGCCTTATCTAAAAATTTCGCTTTATCCTCTTCATTCAATACCTTAAATTCGTCTGACATCGCAACTAGCCTATGAAAATTATTTTCCAAGAAATCATTTTGAAAAGTAATTAAATTGGCTAAAAATTGAGCAAAATCAATTTTTTCTTTCATAAAAACTCCCGAATGCACCTACAACATAAAGAGCCGAATAACGCTTTTGCCATTCTATTTTGATTGAATCTAAGCAAGTATTCATTTCTGATTTTGATGAACATCTATCATAGCGAAAAGCCGTATAATCATCAAAAAATACCAATAAAGCGGTGTTATCGGGTCTTTCTCTTACCATTATTTTATTATTAATCAAATTGTGGATCCGATCTTTAATTCTTCGGTTTATTTCCTCAGAAGAATGGGCTTCTTCGTCTACGGTAATTTTCTTCCCTAACTGCTTATTTCTCTCGATTGAAACATTCCCTATGCTATTAACAGCCCCATGAGCTAAAAAACATTCCATTCCAGCATTTTCTGCTTCATCTCTATTTGCAACTACAATTTCAATATACTGAGGAATGTTATTTCTGTCTGAATCGACTTTAACGTCAAAGTTTTGGTTTCCAATAACAGAGGTAAATCTGGGCCCCCTTCCATGTTTTAGATTTATTTTGGAGTAACCTATAGAGAGGAAATAGTTCTTCATAAAAATATTTTGCTACACCCTTATGCAGAATGTTCTGCGTTTTAAGTTCCTCTCTTTGCTCTTTGGTAATCTGCAATTTTCCTTCAAACCAAAGAATATATTCTTCAGGTGTTCGTGGTATAGAAATTTCTTCCTTATTTATATAATTCTCAAGTTTTACAACGCCCACCATTTCAATAAAGTTTTGCTGAATCCTTCACCAATCTTTGTTCGCCTGAGCGTCAAGGTTGGCTGCCTCGTACCCCAGCGATACCTTTGCCATCAATTAACCCCGATCGCCAACCAATCGCCACAATCGCCAAGTAGTGGCGCGTTTGGCGTCTTTATGGCGCATTTATAACCCCTTCGCGTCCCCTTTATGACCCCATTGCCTAATCGTGCACTAATCGCGCATTAACCGGATACCTCCCAATGCCCGCCGAAATCCGGGCCTATACGCTTAATATATCCGGCTTCTTTCAATTTCATAAGGTGCTTTTGGATTGCGGAAGTGTTAATACCCATCTCCTCCGCTAATTCTTTTCTTGATATCTGGGGTTTGTTTTTTAATACCTCAAGTATCTTCTTTTGCTTATCGCTAAGAAAAATACCTTTTCTCTGACCACCTGTCTGACCACCTGTCTGACCACTCTTCTCTATTTCTTCACTTTCCTCCCATTTCGGGCGGTAGAAAACCACGACAAAGCCTGTCTTAATCCGCTTGAACTCAACCTTGACTCCGGCCGCGATACATTCGTCATGAATACGCATGATGCCGCTCCCCCAGCGCTCAATGTCTTTGGATTTATACATCGTTTCGGCTATCAGAGGATTGCGCAAGATCGACTTCTCATGGCCGGTAAAAAAATCCTCCGGATTGACCTCTTTAGGGAAAAGACCGGGGTTGTAGATTTCGATGCGATCCTTGAATATCGCCACCTCGTTGCCCTTGGGATTGGAATAATCCCGGTGGCATAAAGAATTGCCTACCGCTTCCGAAATCGCCCGTACCGAAATCTCCGGGATTTCTTTTCGTCGGCTTTCGCTTAAATCAGCCCGCCATTTCATATTCCCATTAACATAGACCTCAGCTTGCTGGCGCAGACTAAAGAGATTGCCCTTGAACGACTTGATATCTAAAAACGTCAGCTTGTCCGTACCGGCAAAGATCGCGGCCTGCACTTCCAGAGGATTGTCATCGCAGAACAAAACCTCGGCCGCCCGTAATAAATGGTTCTCTTCCAGAAGGTGCAATTTATGCAATGTCGTTTTTACATTAACGAACTCGAAATCCACACGCTTGACTGTCTTTGCCTTACGCATGAATTCTTTGACCGCTTCCTCATTAACATCGGCAAGCGTCTTTTCAGATACTTCTTTATCCCAAAGGAATTTCCTCTTCTCCAGAATCCGCTCTTCAAGCTCTTGCGGGCTCATACCCTTATTCGATTCCCCAACGCGCAGATATGCCCGGCCATACGCAAAGTAGGGCCCGTTGCTTCCCTTAGCCTCTATGACAATGCAATCTTTCCCATCGATCTTGCGCGTCTCTACTTTGGGATAAACCTTCGGCTCTGTATTATCCACTACTGCCTGCGTCACATCCTTTATCGTCATACGCCCGATAGTCATCCCTAAGACCTTGCCATTACGGTCATTGATGCCAAAATATACCTCTCCATGGCCGTGCTTATTGAGCATAGCAACAATGGAGATCACCGCCTCTTTTAATTCTGCGGTGGATTTCTTGAATTCAACTGTTTCCGATTCTTTAAACACCATTAATTTTCCTACTAAGAAACAAACTATTCTTCAATAAACACCCACTAAAGATATCAACTTTAAGATTAGTTAGCCGGTCTTTTTTCTTTCTTTAAAATTATGTACGATGTCCACGCCACAAGGAATAACGCCGCATGCGTCTTACTTTGACTGCCTAGAGCTGTGAAAATGACGATATTAACCATCCAAAGAAATGCCACAAGCCCGATTGCCCAACCCTTGGATAGCGGTTTACGAGCGATGGCGTAACGAATAAGAATCGGCGGGATTAACCCAATCCCCCAAGTTAAAACAAAAGAAACAATAATTGTTAGCCACCACATAGGACCGTATAAATACTCCATTGAAGACTGCTCTACTTCTACATCATTTTTTGTCCATTTATCCGGAACAATAATACTGTTACCGATCTGCTGAAAGAGCGGGATATAACTATTGAACTCCTGATAGAGATTGCCGCTCATTTGCTCCAAGCCGCCAACCATACATTGGATACTTATCATTTTGCCGCCATAGATAAACATGTGTAGTAACCCGTAAGACTTTCCCTTCATCCCCGCACGCTCTGAATCTATCGAAACAATAATCCACGCTCCTGGCTGACCATCATACTTTGTTTGTCCTCCCTTAATAAAACTCCCGCCAGGAGGTACCATTTCCTTTAAAGCGTCTTCCGAAAAAGCCTCTTTGGCGATATCTTCTGTTGACATCGCAGACGCCTCGCTTGGAATATCTTTAATAAGGATCAGAAACATTCGCGTTATTCCGTCTGACGCATCTCCGGAAAACTTCTGAACAATATTCGGACGCTCGCCTTCGCTAAGTTTCCAATGGCTTGGATATTCAACGGTAATATTTATGCCCTTGGCTTTGGGATGATATTTTGTTGAGTATTTTAATTTATTCCCACTAGAAAACGATTGAAGGTCAGCATTCTGCGCGAAAGCTAAAGTGCTTGCGGCAAACATAAACAATGCGCCGATCAAAACAACAAGATTTCTCTTCATGCCTCTCCTCTATTTTTAATTAATCTGAACTGAATATTTATAGCTGTAAAATATCTTGCAATTGTTTTTCTCTGACTGCGGGTACTGCACCGCTTGGCGGTGTTTCGGATAGTTGTCAAGATTGGTTGCCCCGTGTGGACTCCGCTTCGCTTGAACCAGTCGTCGCTTCGCTCCTCCCCATAGGGGCGCTGCCCCTATGGCGTCCGCCAATAATCATGGCGGACTGTCACCCCGAAAGCGTGGGGACGGTCTCCCCACACCCCTTTGGTTCTCGCCCACACGTATGATAAATAGAAATTGCCCAGAGTTGTCGCCAGCCGAAGCCCCCAACCTCAAGTGATACAATTAGTTGTGAAGATGGACATCCGGCGTAGCAAGCGAATTTTGCTCAGTTTAATCGATCCCTTGCCGCCAGTACGCATCCGAAAGCCCCGGATCCGTCAAAACACCATAGCGGAGGCCCTTAAACTCCAGGCGTTCATCAATGGCGGCCCTTCCAGGCTAACCTGGGCACAGACCCGTAAAAGGCTGAATATATCGGAGTCCAAGTTAGCACACCTGCTTAAAATAGTCAACCGCTTACCTGCCGACTTCATCGAAAACATGAAGTCCTGCGACGACCAGGACAAGCTGAGAATCTTCACCGGCCGACGGCTCCTGGAGATCTCCCGCCTTAGAACCGAGCGAGAACGCCGAAATGAAATTGAACGTCTACAGGCACCCACAAAATAACTCAACCTTTTCACGAACAATATAATCCTGATAGAAGTTCTTTATAGTCGGATTTCATCAATCGAGTAACATTAATACAATGAACTATTTTCTGTAAAAATGGAGATATCGCTTTAATTCGCTTGCGTTTCTTCTTATCGTACCTCTCGTAAAAAGTGAATATTACATCTTGTTTTGCACGTGTCACCCCCACATAAAGGACACGCAATTCTTCCTTAACCTCTCTGTTGGGCGCCGGAAAGAAATTATCGTTTAGCCACATAATAAAAACAAATTCTGCTTCAAGACCTTTTGCTGAGTACAAAGTTGTAACAGGAACTCTATCATCTTCAGAAATATCCTCTGATACTTCTGTTTCTGAATCAATAAGGCCAAATTTTTCATGAATACACTTAATTATTGAGCCAAGCGTGTTTGGCTTCTTGGTTACTTCATTGATAGTAATACCCACCTCATCAAATATCGACTCTTCAATCTGTAAATTCGGAAAAGCTAATAATTTTGCTCTGAATTCTTCTAAATCGCCTACACATTCATCCAACTCTTTTAATTTACTAAAAAGTTCTTCAAAATTTCTCTCTGATAATCCCGAACAATAATCAAAAAGAGATTGATCGAGCCTCATGGCTTCTTTTCTCATACCTTCGATCTTCCCAGCATCAAGCCCCATGATATTTAACCACTGACGTAGCGCAAGACTATCATTTGAGTGTAGCATGCGAAGTAGTAACAGTAACCGCCAACAATCATTGGGAATAGTGGTTTTTTCTTTTTTCTTCGTTGGGATACCGAAGCCGTTCTCAAGAGTCTCAGCAACTTTATTAACAAAGCTTGACGTTGGACAGAGTACCATAAAATCTGTATATGTCAGTGGCTGTCCTTTTCTGTTGAGTTTATTTGATTTTATGTTGTCGATCAGGCACGCCACAACATCAATCTGAAGGTCGCTTGTTGTACATTGAAATGTATTTATACGTTCTCCATTATCTTCAGGGATATCGACTTCGCCACCAAGATAATTCTCGCCGGAAATTAAAGATTGCGAGGCTCTCAGTATGTTTGCTGGCAATCTATGCGATTTCGGGAATCTAATATGTTCCCATTCCTTAGAAGCCCATATTTCTCTGATACCCGCAAAATGTGCATACCTAAAACCGTATATGCTTTGTGCGTCATCGCCGACTACCACTGTCTGGCTACCAGTAGTAGAGCTTATTAGCTTTATCAGCTCTTGATCTTTCGGATTCAGATCCTGGTATTCATCTACCTGCAAAAAGACTTTCGGGAAATCAACACCGGCTTTCGACAAAATAACACAAGCACTTTGTACAATTCCTTCCATGTCAAATGTATTATAAAATTTCAGCAAGAAATCATAATGCTCTAGTATTTCTTTTCTCTGATCAGCTGGCACGGGACTATCTGAAGGGAAATAATCTGCACATCGGTAACATACTAAGTCCTTATAAAGGCGATCTATGTCAATTTCGATGCTAAGGTCATTACATAACTCCGATAGTAATAGCTTGTTTTCATTTTTATCATTTATCAATATCGAAAAGGTGTTTTGTCTATCAATTTCCTGGGCATATTTGTGAACAATGCTTTTTGCATATGTATGAAGTGTACTTATTCTTGGGAACTCGAAATTAGCATCTTCAAATGCTTCTCTTCCAACCTCTGATTTTACTTTCTTATCTGTATCCCTACGACTTGTTCTGGTAAAAGTTATAAAAGAAACCTCACGATTCGGGTTTTCCTTAAGTAGCTTTATCATCCTTGCTACTATCGTACTTGTCTTCCCTGTGCCAGGAGCCGCAACAACAACTAGCGGTTTTCCTGTATGATTAATAACTTGATTCTGTTCATCGTTTGGAAAACTCATATATTACGTTATTTCTTCTCGGTAACATTTTTTGTTTTTTGAGGAATATCATTATCTATGTCTTGTTTTTCTGATCTTATCCACATATCGCATATTTTTTCTATATCAGGAATGCTTCTTTTTGTAATATCCCCACTCCATTTTTTCCCAAATGGCGGATCGTCACTATCGGGTTCATTGTTTTTATTTTCTATTTTTGTAACAATTGTCCGTACTGGCATTTTTGTAGCTTGTCCAACTGCTAAAATGTGCCCTCGCGGCAAAATGGGCAAAATATCTACTAAATTACTCATTGAATCAGGCAATAAGGATAAGATGTGATTTTTATCAACAGAATTAGCGAGCCGCATACATAAAAATGTATTACATTGGCTCAATAAAGTCTCACTAAGTTCGCTAGGACGTTGGCTTACTGCCAGCATACCTATTCCAAATTTACGACCCTCTTTTGCAATTCTTTCAGCAGCTTCACGAGCATCACCATAAGCACCACGAGATCTATGAGATATGTAATTGTGTGCTTCTTCGAAAACAATAAGCGTTGGGACAAACTCGCGACGCTTGGCCAGAAAGTAGACTTGAAAAATAATACGTGATATCGTAGCCACAACTGTGCCAACCGTTTCCGAAGGAAGATAACTAAGGTCATAAACCGTGATAGGTAAGGGAGAGTCGAGTATAAGACCTGATACTTGTCGCACTAGTCTTTCAAGATCCCCTTCTTTAGGTTTTTCATATTGAAACATAAAAGCATATCTAGGATCCTTAAATCGCGCCTCGACTCTTAATACTTGCCGATCTAACTCTCCATTTAGAGGGCCAGCGGTTATAGTCCCTCTTTTTTTTGGCAAATATTCAATAAGTTCATCAAATAAATCATGATCGCCAGCAGTTGTATAAGCTGGCGTATCATCGTCGGATTTTCTGGTTTCATTATTTAAGTTTTTTAAATAATTAACTAAATGCTCAAAATCAAAAGGTATAGGCGAATCTAAATCGATATTCTTTGACAGAGATTCGTCCTTTAAAATATCCTTGCAATACCTTTGTTTAAGCTGAAATATGCCGTCTCGAAAAGCCCATCGTTGATTATGAATGTTAAACTGATTACTTAAATCAGCACATAGATCAAATAAGTTTTCGAACGAGTGCAACCATGCGGGAAGTGTAAGTTTATCTGCCCGTATATAATTTGAATGCTCAAAACATTTACGATATTCACCATGCAGATCAAACACAATAATATTTGCACTGGGATATTTACATACTAGCTCTTGCAATAAGCGTGCGACGGTGTAAGATTTTCCGCAACCAGTCGTGCCTACAATTGCTGAATGTTTACCACAAAGATCGTCTAAGTCTAGATGGACAGAGATATTCGAATCAACAAATGTCCCAATTGAAACTGTGTGTCGATCTTTATCAGGGGCTAGCGCTATTGAAAGATGTTCCTGAAGAGCGAGGGTAACACTATCCCCCACTATCGGCAGGTGTGTAACACCTATCTCAAATCGCCTCCCGATAATTGAGCCTACGAGAAGTCCATCGATAAGCGTCCGATCAATCAATTCAGGCGCTTTGGGTAAATATGGGAAATGACCTTTGGGAAGACCTTCTCGCATATTATCAGAAGGAGAAATTTCAGAATTCTGCAACGCAGAAGACCAACGCATCTTACGAACAGTTGTTACTAAAATAAGATGTTTATCATGCCCACGATCAACAAGAAGATATGAACCAGGTTGCCCAACAGAATATGTTTTTCCAGCGTGCCGAACATGCAAATCGCTTAAGCTTGGGTCTGCTTCTATTGTGACATTTACACCGCTTACGGCTAATATTTCACCTATACGTTTACTCATTAGTATCCCTTCCTTCTTTTGGGCTTTCTTTTTCTCGCATTAATTCGATATTGCGAACCTCTTGAATAAAATCTTTAAATCCTAACTTGATAATCGGCTGTATGGAATTACATTTACCAAATAACTTATGAATAGATTCACATGTTACTTCAGGATCAACTACGTAAAGTTGGGTATTATCACGATTAATAAACGATTTCACTGCTGAATTTATATGACTATCTGGAAAGCTAGTGCCAACTGCTAGTAGAAGTTCACTAGTCTCTAGTGTTCGGCGAAAAGCTTGATATAAATCCATGTATGGGTTGTTATAAGTCTGAGAATATTTAGATGGAGTTGGAAAAATCATTATTTTTGATTGATCTAGCGAAGATGCTTTGGAAATAGCTCCGGCTTTTTGAAATTTTTTCCACATATCAGGGTCAATATATCTACAAATAATAGAATCGTCGTGAAACTTAGTATTTTGTGTTTTCTCGTCCTCAGTATCTGTTAATGGGCAAGTATATGTCCAATCTATTGAACCGTGCAATTTCCATAAATATACAACTACACGATTAGATTGAACGGGAGGTACGATTGAAAAATTAATCATCGAAAATATTGGTAGCGCACCATGAGAAAATCCATCTATTAAGTAAAAAGTCTTCTTTTGAGTATTTTTAGGTCTCTGTGAAAGCTGAAGCAGTGCTGTCTCAATACACAAATCGTTATTAGTTGTAAAAACAGAAATTGAATTATAAAAACCCCCCAAGCACTCAAAAAAGTTAGACAGATATTCTATCGATTTGACACCATGTGAGGTTTTGTCAATGATGTCTAGCTGATAGCATTTGACCATAAACTCAACTAATTTTGACTCAGCATGCTTAATCTCATCTTTAGAAAAATCAGACGAACCAATAGTAGCATTAACCTTTGGGAAAGGAGACCCTTCATCGCCTATAGCTTCTTGAATACGATGTAATCGTGTCAATAAATCTTCAATATTCCATTGTGAACTATTTTTTTGCTTCTTACTCTCACCCGTACTATCTTTAGTTGATAAACCAATAATTGAATTTAAAACTGTACATGCATCTTTATCAAAAATTTTACTTGTACCATTTTTTAATTCTTCGATTAGCATCTTCGCCATTTCTTCCATAGTGGGAATTCCATAATCATAACTCGATCCCGCACCGAAAAATATGGACAATTTTCCTTCTTTCAAACGTCTTAAATCTGAATAAAAAGTTTCAATTGCGCTATTCATTTTTTAGCCTCCCAACAAATTTACTATTCAAAAAAAATAGGACAGGCACTTATTTTTTACACCCTTAAAGAAAAAATGAATCCTTTGCTTCCTTTATTTTTCTGCAAATTTTGCAAAAACTTCTTCAATATGGCTCTCGTTGCAAATTCTTTTTCTCTTTTTCCAATTTTCTATTTTTCCCCAAGTTATTCCTTCATTAACATTTATTTGCCTTATTTGATTGTTCATCATATCTTCAGCTAAACCAGTTAATCTACCCAGTTCATAATTGACATCTTGGTTGCCTTGAATTTTCTTTTGCAATCCTTGAAGACCAGCTAAAATAGCTGATGCATCGCGATAAAGACTCCATGTATTTGTCCTCACTACTTTTTCTAATCTCTTTCGTTTATAAAATTCGTATAAAGTAATTACAGTCAATGCCCCACTACTTATTTTTAAAATTAGATCGCCATTTAGCGCTATCATTATTACCTCCCTGTCACGAATTATTCATGCTTGTTTGAATCGCTCAAAGTAAAATCGGCTTTGCTCATCCGAGCCTAATGCGACGTCACATAAAATCCGAAGAGACATGAGCGGACCAGGCATAATACCAGCTTCGTCAATCTTTTGTCCGTCATAATCTGGATTAATGGCCAATTCAACATTCATTATCCACCAGACCTCGATTTTACGAAGAAGAGAAACCATATCCCCAAAATTATTCTCAAAGCTCTGAGGTAATCCCGTAGCCGCTGTAAGATGGGAAAAGTCATGCACTATGGTATTCCTGCATTCTTTAATTTTATCAAAAGTTGCGATGTCGTTCTGATCGATTGCATTCATGCGTTTTAACCATTCTAGGCTGGCATAAACAGGGCTTTTATTCAGGCTCAAAACGTCGGTTTGATATTTTGGATCGATGATGTCGCCCTTCTCATTAAAACCATTACAGAAGAAATCACGAATACGTCCAATGATAGAATCTTTGAGGATTTCGTAAGCAAAAATATAAACCGATGTCACAATTAAATGTGGGTGCACCACATCTGGATTAAGAAACCGTTCCCAAGATTGCCTTATCTTTTCGTCCATTTCTTCACTCCGTAATTCTAATCTTGGTTTCTGTAATTATCCTTGGATACAGAATTATTTAATATCCTTTCCAGATCGCCATCATTCGGGTGCCATGATATAACCCATTCTTATTACATCTTGCACATTGCAACAACATCACTCCAATTCTTCGGTTTATATTTGTCCCATTCTTCCTGCTTCACATAGAGCATTTTATAGGTAATTTTTTGCTGGCGGGCGCTTGCGTCATCGCACCACTGAGCAAGCCGCTTAATCTTCAGAGGATCATCTAAATCCTCACGCCCCTTGGTTTCAATAATATATACGGTCTTTGCGTCCGTTTTAACAAAGAAATCGGGGTAATAATTTGCTATTGTTCCGTCGGCATTCCTGTAATCAATCTTAAAATGCACTTCATAATAATTCTTCGCGAATGAAATAACTTCTTCATCACCCAGGCGTTCAAGAAAATCCGCGAACTCAAGCTCGAACTGGCTGTCTCCGACAATCCTGTTAAAAACGCTTTTTTTAGGCACCAGATATGCCCGATCATTCACGACAAACGGACGGCTATTGCTAAGCCTTGTATAATTCTTAATTTGAGCATCACCGACATCCCGCACCGTCAACGTATTAATCTCTTTTTTAAAGGTATTAAGGATCGTCTTTGTAGCCTCAATCTCCGAGAGGTTTCGTAAGATATTTTTATCATCAAGAGAAATTTCTATCTCGAACAGATACGTCTGAATGAACGCCTTAACCTTGCCAAATAAAATGTCATAACATCCGAAAAGCCGCAGTTCCCGCATAATACTCTGGGCAAAGAATCCGACAACGCTCTGATAATTTGGCTCAATGTTACTTTCTAATATAGTCGTGTGATGAACCTTTTCTTCAACAACATGCCGGAAAACAATCTCTCGTTGTTCCTGCTCGGTAAACTTTTTCACTTTTAACTTTTCATTAGTAAATCCGGCGACATTTAAATCCGATAAATTTTTATATTCCCTTTGAATTCTGGGGGTTAAAATCGGCAGTTCAATATCCAGCCTCTTAATATCTTTTTTGGGGTTGCCATGGTCGATTTCAATAACCGTCGGGGTAACCGCTTTGGAGGTAGTGTCCATTTTTCGCTTTTCCAGCTCAACGCCTTCGGCTTTAATTGACTCAACAAAATCCATGAAAGCCGGTGTGCCGGTAACACTGACATATTCTTCGACATCTTCCCGGCCGAAAAACATCCTGCGCAGGCCACGGCCGAGTGTCTGTTCAGGTAAAATATTCGAAGCGGAAGAATAGGCCCTAAGCCCTACAATGGTCGTTACGTTTTTAACATCCCATCCTTCCTTTAACATCAAGACCGACACTATCACCTTGAAAGGGCTTTCCAATCCATCAATGTCATTTGCCTGCCTGCGTAAACGATCCAATTCTTCCTTAGCTTTACCGGACACCTTTTCCGATATATCTCCGCTTTTATTGGTATGAATCGTCAAGACTTTTCCGTTCAAATCAGCATAATTCTTTTCCAAATATGCCTGCACCTCATCGCAGTTTTTTGTATCATCCGTCATAATAAACAAAATGGCCTTTTTACCTGTCGGCTCGAGTTCCTTGGAAGTCTTACGCCATTCTTCTATGCCGAGATTGATATAATCTTCATATTTTTCGGTAAATATCGCGCTTTGCCGTTCCTGTAATTTCCCACGGCTTGCCTCATCCGGAAGAACCGGAGTCTTAACAACACCCTGGTGAATTGCCTCAACAAGCGGGTAATCGGAAATGGTTTGCACGAAAATCCCGCCGTTATTATGTTTCGGGGTAGCCGTGCAGTCTATCTGTAAAGAGATCTGTTTGTCTTTTTGTTTTAGCTTATTGTTTATATCCTGGATCGATTTAAACCAGGCCATCTTGGGATCATGAATATGATGAGCCTCATCGTTAAAGACAACGATCTCATCAATATCCCGGATAACATTGCTCAGCTCAACCAAAGACTCGTTTGTTTTTGATACCGGCTTTTGCCCCAGAAAATAATCCGTTAAGTCCTCATCGCTGAAAGACGATTCCCTGACATCGCCTTCATAGACGCGGTGAATATTGGTAAGGAAGATGTTTCCGGTAGGGGAAATTGCCGTCAAATCGTCCTGCAAATGTAATGTTATCTGAAAATCATCCTGCCAGCTTCTTCCTTCATATCCATTATCCGGAAGAATAGGGTCCTGATAGAATATCTTCAAGCCGTCGAAATCGGTCTTAATGCGTTCGAGGACGATAATATTCGGAGTAATCAGAAGAAAATTGCGGGAAAGTTCTGACTCCGGCTCATATAGTTTATGGAAATATGACCAAGCAAGAAGCAGACTCATAACTTTTGTTTTACCGCTCCCCGTTGCCATCTTAATAACTAAACGAAGCCAGTCCTCATCAAACATATTCGGGCTCACGCGGCCAAGGGAATCGAAAGGCAAAAGATCATATTTATTTCGGACACCGGCAACATCATAAAGCCAGATAATCGTCTCAACTGCCTCCCTCTGGGCAAAATAGTATTGAAATAAAAAAGAATTGCCGTCGGCTCCATAGGCTAAATGCTCCTGTTTAAACCACCAGTTTAAAAGAGCCTTTGACGTCGCAGTTGCTCCTTCATAGCTTTTATCCCGCCATCCTTTAATTCGTTTTCGTAACTCCGGCACAAACGGCGGGAGTAGTTTTTCATAACCCTGCTCACGCAAAGCCTCATCAGCCGGAAACCATCTAATATCCGGTTCTAAAATCGCAAACTTATCTTTGGGAAAATTCTTATGTAGTGCCATTATGAAATATTAACCTCAATCACCCTTGTCGTATCGTTTCCGAAAATATCAACCACCTTAACGGCAATCTTGCGCCGTCCTGGTGATACCTCTTTTTCGGCAGATACAAGCTCGAGTTTTCTGTCTTTTTTTGTCCTGAAAGACTGCCACTCATTCTCAAAAATATATCCTCCAGTCCATTCTTCCTTTTCTTCCTTCGTATCAGGATCGATTGACCGGACAATCTCTTTTCTGCTTTCCATATTAAAATCAACCGACCAATAATCTACCCAGTCGGTCCATTTCTTCGTCAAAACTTCTTTTGTTACAAGTGCTGTTTTTTTATCTTTGGACACTTTAATGACCTGCCCATTTTCAACAACAATCTTACTTGAGCCCTCCCTAAGCGAGCCTTCTGTTTCTTCAACGCTGTCCTGATTATAAAAAACACTGAAATCACGCAGTTCAACCGCTATCGTTTTATTTTTCCCGCGCCCTTTTATGACAGGCTTTATCTCGATATAGGCAACATCGTAAAATTTAACATGACCTTTTTCAACCGCGCGGCGATCAAACACTTCTCTGGGGATAACCTTAAACTGCACATCAACGCCCTGACGGCTAAGCTCAGCGAAATCAAGACCCATCTCATAATCAAAACCAAGAACATCGAATTTCGTGATGCCTTTCTCCCGGGCTTCCTTGATTGCCTCATCGACAAAAGCCGACGATACCGGCGTGTCAATAGGGCCGACGGCAACAAGACGATCGCGCTTTTTGCCGACAAAGGTATTATAAGAATCAACAGCTTGAGCGTTGTAGGCGGAAAGGATAAGTTCCACAAACTGTTTTTCTTTATTCTCTAAAATCTGCTGTTTTTCCTGCTCCCTGATATCGGCATCTACGCTGATATATTGTTCTCGCTCATATTTACCAAGGTTAAGAATCTCAAACGCTCTGAAATTCTTTCCTACCTTTTTCATCTCACGTTGAACCTGAATAAGCCGTTTACGAGAAGTATGAATAGCAAATCTACCAAGGTCAGTACCAATCCATTTTCGTCCTAACTTTTCAGCAACAGCTAATGTAGTGCCTGAGCCACAGAAAAAGTCAGCGACAAGATCACCCTCATTAGATGAAGCCTGAATTATTCTTGCTAAAAGCTTTTCTGGTTTTTGTGTTGCATACCCAATGCTTTCTACACCCTGCAATGACGCTATGTCTGCCCAAACATCACGGCATCTTACCCCTTCACTCATATAAAGCTTTTTACCTGGCACTTTACCTTTTTGAACATCTAAAATACCTTGTTTTATCCATTCCAATGCCGTTTCTTTTGGCATTCTGTAACCATTTTTCGGCATCACCTCTCCATAACCCAAATCATATATATAGCCTCCGCCGCCAGGGTTATCAATTGGAGCTAAACGGTATCTACCCTTCTTATCCTCCTGACGATATAATTTATTACTGGCTTCGCTATATTCTTGAAACACATCATTCCAGATATTAAACCCGGAATCTTTCCCGAAAAAGAAAATAGTATCATGGGATTTGATAAATTTTATATTCTTTGCTGAAGTATCGCCTACCGCCCCTTGCCAAATAATTTCATTTTTAAATCCGCTCTTTCCAAAAACCTCTTCTAATACAATTCTCATGCAACCACTTAATCGCCAATCACAATGCAAGTAAATACTGCCATCATCAGCTAAAAGCCCATGCATGAGTTTCAACCGTTCATAAATCATGGCAATAAAACTATCCGCGCCTTTGCCCCATGTATCCCGATAAGCCACTTCTTCAATAACTGATGGCTTTTTGGTAAAAGACTCATCTCCAATCTCAACATTCATGGAGAAATCAGCCCCCACATCAAACGGCGGATCAATGTAGATGAGTTTAAGGCCACCTTGTTTTTCAATTTCGCGGCGCATGGGGCCGTTCTTAAGAGAAGAGAGGATCAATTTGTTGTCTCCCCAGATGAGTTTATTAGTCCATCCCTTAATCTGTCTACCTGAGATATCAAAAAGATCGAACTGTTTTTCTTTCCCGGATATTCTGTCACTTCTCGGTTCATCGATATGCTCTATTGTCTGAAAGGGTAGGACAAGATTGCAGACTTCCTGTGTCTTGCCATTCCATACAAGCTCAACTTCCCGGTCTTCTTCATACAAAAGAAATCTGTATTTATCAGGCAAGGGCTTGCCTTCCTGAATATACTTTATCGCGTCCCGTCTTTCATTATCTGTAAGTTTCATATGCTTTCCTCACTACTTCATATTCTTCCGGCTTTCGACAAAGGCCTTTAAATCCTGAGGCTTAATCATCCACTGACCAATCTTGGTAGCCCGGATTTGCTTTTCCCGGATTAATTGCCGAATTCTGTATTCGGTCAATCCCAGTTGTTTGGCAACCTGGCGTACAGTTAAATATCCTTTGAGTAGCATTAAATCCCCTCCGGAATTAGATTTGATGAAATTGAAGCATTTAACATTATTGCACATTATATCACATGAGCATTGCCATTGAAAGAAAAAAACCTCCGCCAGTCAACAATAACCAGCGAAGGTTCTTTTAGAATACTAATACTATTTACTGTGCCTTAAAGTAAATATTCACCAGTTCGGCTACGAATTTCTGCTTGCCACCGATATGCCAATCGGTATTGCGTTCCGGATCCAGCTTCGACTTGTAGTCGTAAATCGTGAAGACAAGGCCGTTGATCCTGCCGATCCATTCCGCCTTGATCTTCCCATCCGGAGAATTTCCAGCTTGGGGCCCACCGAATATCCGGACAATATCCTCATACCGCGTGCCTTCCGGAAGATAGCCCTGACAGCCGGTGCCGTCATGCGACACACCGCCCATCTCAACTTTTAAATCAAGTTCAGCTTTGACTTTCATTCTGCACCTTCTTTTTTCCCCAGCCGGACTTCCATCTGGCAACGGCCCCGGCCACGATCGCATCAACGCCCTTCTGATCGCCGATATTCTTTAACACGTCGATCAGCTCCTGTTTATTAAGCACGCGAAAATTCTTAACCCCACGCTCCTTGGCTGTCATCATTAACTCGTTGCGCGAGGCTCCGGCATGCAAGACAATTCCTTCTTTGGGCGATGGGGAATTATCAACCGACTTCTTCTTGCTTTCTGCGACTTTTTGTTTCTTGCCTTTTTGCTTTTGCTTGGTAGCCATTCTGATCCTCCTTTTTCTCCAGCGTCACGCCATAGGCGATATTGACAGCCCTGCACAGTAATTCGCAGATGCTCGTTTTGGCCTTCTGCTTCTCCTGAAACAATAAGGCCATCTCTTTATCACCCAAGCGCGAAGCTGGCCATTGGTATTTACTCGTCACAACACTGATTCCTGTAACTTGCCGGACACGACATCCAGCATCTGGAAGTGCGTGACGCCGTTCTCTTTCCATTGCTGTTCAATCGTAACCGACCATTTGCCCAACGGCATGACCCGCTGGATCTCCCGCAGGCGTAACTTTGCGGCTGGCAGGTGGTCGCGCATCCGGCCGGTTACCGGAATGTTCTCGACATATGTCTCCTCGCCGTCGTTACGGACGCTGATATACCGGCTCTTTTTTGCCGTCATGTTTTCACGAACCATAAGAATCCCCTCCTTTCGAGGGGTCAGTAGACCGTAAAAGAGAAAAGAATGCAACTTATTCTTTTGTCTTTACTGCTCCCCAGACCACGCCTTATTCTGCGGTATCTTTAAAGGTCCGCCTTGATTTGCCCGACTATTTTCTTGGTCTCAACGCTTTGTTTGTCTTTCAAGGCATTATGTAATTCGGCATTCTCGACCGCTCTGGATTCTTTGATAGCGGCCACCGTCTCTCTCATTGCCCTTTTCCACTTGAAAAGAAGTTTAACCAGCCAAGCCAGAGTTGCTCCCGGACACAAGATCAAACCTATCACCAAGGCAATTATGGCCAGCACGCTCAATCCGGAAAACCAGTTGCCTATTTTTTCTCCCAGCGTTAATTTGCCAGGGGTGGTCTCCAGCCCCACCTGCAGTGTTTTCTTTGTCTCCTCGACCACATAAGTTTTATCGTCGGCTATTATCGCCCTGGGCTTGGTGGTTACTTCTTCCCGCCAGTTATAAACCGTCTCGGGCTTCTTAGGAGTCGTGATTTTAGGGAAGGGTATCCCCGCGCATCCGGACAGCAATAAACTCACCGCCGAAATCATGATTATTTTTCTCAGCATATCTCACCTCTCTTTCTTATTTCCTCATCACTCCGTAAACTATCAATCCGACGCATAATGAAGTCAAAAGGGTTATCATCATCGTTACCCATAAGGGTAACCGGCTGATTATTTTCTTCTCGAGGCAAACGAATTTCTGCCATATATCGTCGAATTTATTGTAGATAGAATTCAGATGGTTATCTTTGATATCATCCAGGGTTTCTTTGATGTTCGTAATCTCCGTTTCGATAACTGCCAATCGTTCTGGTACGGTTTTCTCTGTCATGTTTCGATTTACCTCAAGCAATGCCCTGTTAAAATGATACCGGCATTTTTTGCAAGGCTTTTGCGGCGCCTCCCAAATATACCCTGATCTTACTTGCCAAATCATCGCCCGCCGAAACAAGCGGGAGTCCATATTTTACGTCCCCTCTCGGCATCCCTGTCCGCAGATACCGCAAAACATCTACGGGATTGACATCGGTCAAACCGCCCATATTCCCCGGGCCGAGAGAAGCCATCCTTGTGTTTATGGGATAACCTTGCACATTGACAATTCCATGATAATCAGGCTCGACCTTGGAAGTCGACATCCGGATATGGTCTACATAAAGCACCCGGTTCGACGGCGGGGGAGTCCTCTGGGGACCATATGCGTGAACTCCGATAGTGTTTACCGTGTAGCCGCTTGCCACCGTGCCGTCATGAGTGATCGAACCGAGGTATACGCCGTCTACCCAAACCCACATCTTACGAGAACTATTGATGACCACCCGTAATGTATGCCAGCCATTCTCATCTATATCGATCCATTGCTGTAAGTCGACACCCAAAATCGGTGCCGTCATCCAAATATATGGATGAGCCGTCCATTGAGTATCGAAATACAGGTTGGCATTGTATTCATGGGGAGTGCTATCCCGTAAATAGAATTGAAGAACGATATGATTGCCGTCCGTACCATCTATCCTAAAGACTACCTCCGCGGTACATTCGGTCCAAGCCGAAAGGCTGGTATTGACGGCATAGGCGTTATTACTGGATCCCGGCTGAGGGCAATCATATTTGTATACCGACCTGCCGTCGAAAGTAGTCGTTATCAATGTCGCAGATCCATTGACATGCGCGCTCCAATTAAGGTCGAAAGCATCGCAATCCTGATCTGTCTGGTTCCAAGAAGGGTTTGGCATATTCTCTTGCCTCTACAAATCCGTCCTAATCCATATCTGTCCGTTGACCGGACTGCCCGGGTCGGACGTCCTGTTTTCTACCACGGCCGAAACCAATTGTTTTTGGTTGCAATTGGCATTTCCCCCGAGCTTCAAATTATTGAGGGTCTTTTCACCCGTCAAAATTTGGTTAGTCGCTAAATCCACCGAATCATAAAATCCCTTTGTCCCGCTGCTATTGGTGCCATACGCCTTGTTATTGCCGGGACTTGCCGCGCCACCGACCAATTTCTCCGTCCCGACTCCTCCATTGGCAAGCTGTAATAAGTCCCCAGCAGAAACCTGGAATACTCCTGTATCGATCAACCCATCGAGATATTGAGGTGTGGTATCGCTTGCGTCCGCTTTCAATTTGCTGGGGGAATTTGCATCCGGCAGGACCCCTGCACCCGAAGGCACATTGGCCAGCCCGGTCAACGCCGATCCATGAACCTTGCTGGCAGTCGTAATCTGCGCCAGCTTCGTATCCACTATCCCGGCCCCCGCCGCAATCTTGGCGTTGGTTATCTGCAGGTTGGCATCGGTCAATAATTCCAACGCATCCCAGTTCGCCCGGCATGCGGGCGGGAAGTTGATCAGGAGCATATCGTTTTCAGGTTTTGTCTTGTCCCAAGCCATCTTGAGTCTCCTTCTTGCTTGTGCCCGTTAGGGTATATTTTTTTGCTACTTCGTTCATGTCGTATAATTCCACGCCATGCTCCTTGAGTATGGCTATCCAGCACACGTCATGCACCACTAAGCTCTGGGCGTAATTGTATGCCTGCTCTATGCACGTAAAGACCATAGGCCTCTTTTTAGGTTCACTCAGGACAATGCTTCCCTTCACCACGACATAAGCCATATCCCGGGATATCGGCTTCCCGCATTTGGCGCAAATTAAATCATCCATCGATCCCCTCCGCCTGTTTTGCGTGCGCGTTGAATTTCTGCAGTATCCCATTCAGGCTTGATTTATCGAAGCCCGCATTCTTTATCCCGACGCTTCTATATCTGCCGATCACTCCGCTGTCGTTGATCTTATAAATCAATACGCCGTTTACGAACCCTCCGTCTTCGAATTCAATAACTACTTTGTGAGGCACTAAAGTTTTTGCCATCTTATCTCTCCTTAAATTCCATGCCCATGCCAATCGAAATCGCCGGTCTGAGCGACGCCCGAGGCATCGTACAATTTCACTGTAAATCCCGTAGTGCTCTTGCTTGTGAATTGTGCGTAAATCCCGCTGCCTGACGTGATCTCGATATGCACGTTCGGTTCTTCATGGTAATTCTTCGTGAAAACAACTGCCTTGCCCCCTCCTGCGTCGGTTACCGAATCACTCCCATACTCATCCACATCAGGCAAATCCCCATAATGATCGAACGTCGTACATTCAAGATCATCTCCTACATTCTCTCTCGTCAATGTCATCCTTATTTGATAATACCGGCAGTTATAATCCCCGGCCTGATACTCCATCCAACCGGACCAGGTGATATTATCGTCGGATATTTTTATCTCGAACGTGGCCGCCCCGGGACTTTCCTCACCGCTAAACCTTAACGTATCGCTACTATTGAATCTCGTTACCGAATCGTCATCAAATGCCCTACCCGTGGCAATGGTTATGACAGCTTCAATGCCGATATAGACCGTTGACACATATCCCAAATCCCTCATCGGCGTTTCGTACGTCCCCGACAAGTATCCGCTTTCTATTTCCAAACTACTTCCATCGATGACAGTCTGCACCTTGGTGCCTATCCATGAAGGCTGTTCCGAAAACTCCGCAATGATATTTCTGAAAGGAATGTTCGCAATCGTAATAACAGCTTCCGTAGCGTTTTCTGAATAATTACCGGAAGTATCTATCGCCTTGATCCAATAACTCTGTCCGGACCCAGTCCTGAAATTCGTCGTCAAATAATGCGACCCTTGTTGAAAAGTCACGAACTGGCCGCTCGCCCAGCTGTTTCCCCAGCGGATCTCATATCCCCAGGCATCCACATCGGAAATCTTCGTCCACCCGAAATACAACCTGTCCCTGTTCTGATTGACCAGAAAACTCGTCACATCGCTTGGCGGGGCGGATTTCCCAACAACCGTAATTTCTTCTTCGGGAGCACTGTCCAAAGACGACTCCTCTCCGATATCCGTAACGGAAACGACTCGTACCTTATACGCATGATTGTCCACGATATCCCCGACAATCTGAAAGTGCGCCCCTGTGGTTTCTCCAGCCATCCTCCAGCTGTTGCCGTCATCGTCGCTTATATATATCTTTGCCCTGGCGTAGGATTTCACGTAATGGTCGATAACGTCCGGCTTGTCGAACCAAACATCGATGGCAACCTCGATGACGCCATCGCTTTTTTTGACCAGGGCTTCGGTCAGGCTCAAGTTCTGGATAAGCGGGATGTCTCCGGATAAAGAGGAATAATTATTCTGCGGCAATATGATGTCCGAATCGTCATAGACGTTTTCGTCATACTCCAAAGCCGATATCTGGACTTCGTCTTTTCCTTCTCTCTGCACGGACACAACCCTGAAATCTTTTTTGACCTTATTCGTTTCGCCAATCGCATATACATCGAATGCCTGCGGCTCGGCCGAAAACGCCGCACACTCCACCTCCGTATAACTGCCCGTGGGAGAAGTGATTGACTGTTCTTCAATCGTATCGTCGGAAAACCTGACCTGAATCTTATAAGACTTGCCGTCTTCTATCACAAAAGTCCGGTCCAGCTTAACCAGTGTCGTCGTAGATCCTGCCTGAACCCGGCCCGAAAAACCCCACTGCGGCACGTCGTGTGAAACCGAAATAATATCTCCTGCCTGGCAGGCAACCGCATCTATTCCGGCCTTGAACGAAATAGATCTATTGATATACTTGGCAACCTTCAAGGCATACCTGCCAGCGCGGATGGCATAGCTTGCCCTTGTCGTAAACAGCCTCACCTGGCTCTTGCGCATGGGGTCCCCAGCGGCCAAGGCATCCTCATCGATATATGCTATCGTTTCCTGGCGATAGTCTTTATCCTTATCCATAAACTGGATTTCTATGACATTGGGAATTTCCTTCAAAGTCTTCCAGCTCTGGACAAAGGTGTCTTTGATCATATTGCCCATGCTGAATAGTTGCGTAGGGTTGGTTTGCTTGTCTATCTTGAACGATATACCGCCCGCGCTGTATACCGGCATGGCATTGAACGTAGCACACAACTGGATGAGGACGTCCAGAGCCTTGGTATTGGAATCGATCACCACATCCATCCTGAACCGTTTTTCATAGCCCCCTTGTCCGTCGGGAACCCGCTCCTCGCAATACTTAGCCATCTCCGAAAGGGAAGCGTCATCCAGATTGGAGTTTGATATAAACTCTCCCAGCCCATAGCGGCTGTTCGTAATGAAATCTTTCAAGCACCATACCGGATTGGCCGAGTATTTATCGACATAGGTCGAGCCGTCCCAAGTAAGCAGCGTATCGTCTGCCAGCAATCTATAATCGGTGCCGTCCCAATAATAATCTTCCCAATCCACGGGAACTCCGGCATTCAAAACATCCGGGACGCTCACCTTCCTGCCTTTAACGACCGTAGTGATATTCGGCATGGAACCCGAGAGCTGGTCTGTGGCCAGGAGCTGTAATCCCAAAAGCGCCGTGTTGGGATACCTCAAATCGTCCGTCTTGATTTCATCCAGCTGGAAGAACGTCAAGTCGCCCTGCTTCAAAGGATCCAGTGCACTGTCGTCACTTGTCCTCGTTATGCGGATATCGTACTGCCCCGGCGTCAGCCCTGCTTTGCGGAAGACCCTGCGCAGAGCCGTGCGTGATTTTGCCGAGATCGTGGTCTCTCCCAAATCCGTATAAGTCGGCTCCGTATGCAACTTATACTCGACCCGATACGTTACGCTCCAGCTCAATATCCCGCCAGATCCCGAATCCTGCTGATACAAACCGTTATTCATTCTCAAATGGATCTCGAAGGCTTCCGCGTCGGAATCAACCGTCGTATAAATGTATGGGTTGTCTTTCGTAAGGTTTGCGCCGACCGTATAAAGATTATGCAAGTCCTCGAAGTTGGCAATTATCCCCTGGTCGTTTGTGCCATATCTTTTATTTGTGGTAACGCCCGTGAAATTGGCGATCGGATTGTTGTTGATCTTGATGTCGTCTATTGCCTCGATCTCGCCCTCGCATAAAGCCAAAAGCACGTTCAGATAACTTTTGTCCCCGTTCTCCCATAAGAACTGGTTGACGATATTCCCTCCGACCTTATGCTCCCCATAAACGACCGCAACCGGCACTCCGACTTCCTGTATCGTCTGGACGCCGTCCCATCCGTATGTGGGCGATCCCTCATCCAAACCGACAGATCCCACATTGAAATCAGCCATCTTCGGCTGGTTCATGTATTGAAAAATCGAGTAGCCTAAAGTCAAGACGAAGAAGGCAAATATGAACGGATGAGCAACCGCATACGCCCATACGGCAGATATGATCGCAGAGATAATTGCCACGACCGGGGCCTTGACCTCGGGGATAACGGTTATCTCATCTCCCTGGTCGATCCGCATATCAAGGTCTTCGATCCTTTTGCCGGTGACGATAACCCTTTTGTCCTTATAATCGAATCCGGACTCATCAAGGAATTCACGGACGGTTTTGCTTCGCGAATAATCGAGCTTCTTGATTTCTGCCTGATCCAGCTTAAAAGGATTTTCGATATTGCGTATAATTACCATGCCTTGTTCCTCAACCTATAAAAGCCTTCGATCCTTTTCTGCCAGGACTTATCATCCATCCTGGATATGATCACCCCTGCCCGGCAACAATGGATAAACTTCCTGTTCTTGAAAACGACGCCCGCATGATTCGCCACTCCCCGGGAGTTCAAAAACAACACGCCGTCCAGGGGCAAGGGATCATCAACTCTCATCCAGTCATTGACGTAATTCTCCTTGAAATAATCCTTGTTACGAAGTCCCCATGCCCGGCCATATTCCAGGTCCTCGATGTCGAATAATTTAAACCCCAAGTCCGCATACACAAGCTTCAGGAATCCCCAGCAGTCAAGGCCGTCCATTGCCCTGCCCCTGTGCCTGTAAGGGATGCCGAGATACTTATCGATGATAAGCTTCTCTACATGATGTATATCCGTCCTGTCGGCACCGAAGGGAAAGCCCCGAACCTCGGGTAATTCCCTATCTGCTTGCATCTTTGCTGTGTCTTGTTGCACTCGGTCTCTCCTCCCGTATATCCGCATTCATTCGACTTGAATTTCCACGCGCAATAATTCCTGGTATACCTGCGCGCCGGAAGATCCAGCCCCAAGACATCGAACTTGCCGGTTAACGTAAACTCGACATTGTTCTGGTCTGCCACATAATTGTCGATATAGAAAATATCGTCTATGTATGCGTCCGGATCCGACAACTGATTAGCCCAGACCATCTTGATAATGACCTTCTTGCCTCTGAAATCGTACTGCTCGAGATACGATTGTATTAGCCTTGATACATTGGCCAGCCTTACCTTGACCTGGTCGATCTGCCCCTGGTTGTTCTCTCCTACGAACTCATGGGCTATAGGGAATTTCTGGTAAGTAACCGAATCAAAAACAATATCCGTGTCATATCCCGCCAAGTGAAGGTCGCTGGATCCGTCGTAATCTTCGACGGTGTATAAAAATATCGGCTGGTTTTCCTGTTTGGCTTTTTCTGTTTTGAATGTCGAATCGACAGCTCTTGGCATTATTTCACCTCTATGAAGTCAAAATCGAAGTCATACAACCGGTATGCCTTTAAAGCGAACTTAAAGCTATCCTCGACGAACCTGACCGTATATTCCACGGAATCGTTTGGATTCGTCCAGGTGAATGCCGTAAGCGCCCCGTATTTGCCCATGAAGAAATCCCTGACGCTTTCCATCTCGGTTTTTGTCCTGTGCTGGAATCTCAACGTCCATTTCCTTAGAGGGTTCTGCCACTTGCGCCTGCGCTGTTCGACTCCGTTCTCGAACTCGGAAACAAGCGTCTTATACTGAACCGTCTCATCGACCACGAAGTCCGGATTATAATCGAAGTCGCTCATGTGTAACTCCTGATAACCGACCTAATCTTTCCGTTGTTGTAAATGTCATCGGCAATGGCATTCGACAACGCCTTTCTGTTTCGCCATACGTCCTGCGCGTCCCAGGCCTGGATTACCTGATTGATGTTGATTGTCACGCCGCCTGCCGCGCCTTCCTCGCCTCTATTGAGGCTCCGTAGATTATCCGGCCCGCCCAAGGCCCTAACGCCCTGCCTTGACAAGATTCCCTCACCGGTCTGGGCAATGATCGGTACTTCATCCGGGGCAAGCCCTGCATGCGCCCTTATAAGCCCGCCTTGATGCCTTCTAATCATTCCACCCTGATGAAATAAAGCTCCGACATCCACTCCAAAAATCTTTCCCCCGGGTCCGGCCATGGCCGTAAAAAGTTTGATCAAAAGTAGTTTTGCCAGGATGTTCGATATCATCTGCAAAACCGCTCTTCCGAAATTGGCAAATATTTCCTGCATATTCCTCAACTCACCCGTGAACGCCTTGAAGAAAAACTCGGAAAAGGCATTCTGCATATTGCGCGCCGACTGTTTGGCGAACTCTTCCATGGCATTGAACTTTTCTGCCGCGTCCTTTGCGCTGTCGCCAACTTGCTTGGCCACGTTCTTCAATATCTCCGCAGTGTTATCTCCGGTCTCTTTTACCTTGGCAAACACAAGATCGTACTGCTCCATGGCGGTTTTCGCGCTTTCTATCGACGCCATCTCGAACGCCTGCTTGTTCGCTTCCATATCAGAGGATAATTTCTTTACGCTTTCTCCTGCCTGTCTGTATGCCTCTCCGACTTTCCCGGGCAGTTTGCCCAGCAGTTCATATAATTTTATTAAGGGCACCAGCATTTTCTGGAATACCGTAGTCGCTACCTCCAACAACTGAAAGAACCCTGCTACAAGCTGGTTCATAAAACCCTGTATGAATCCCAATACCTGCCACAGTGCCTGGCCGGTCTTTTCAGCAAATTCATTCCACTGCGACTTTAACCTCTGCACCTTTTCGTAGTTCGACATGACCTCCAGGTTGACTGCCTCGAGATGAGATTTCGATTTATCGAGGATATGATTGGCCAGGGCCTGCGCCATGTGGTATTTTTTGACTTCTTCGGATGTCTTTCCGGTAGCTTTGGCATAATCGTCTGCGGCGTCCTTCAATGAAAGCTGCAACCCATAAGTTCTTCTTAAGGTCGTAACAAGCCCGCCTGTAACGGCGCTGGTTATATTCTGGAAAGCCTCCTCTGTCGTGCTTCCAAATATTTTTGCCTCGACCCGGGCCTGTTTCATTAATGCGGCCACGGTATCCATATTTAATCCCTGAGCCATCAGGGCCGACGCTTTGTCAGCAATGTTCGAGAAATTGACCGTGGCATGCGAGGCTTCCATCAACGCCTGTTTCATCTGCTGGCCGTTAATGCCGACACTTTCCGCCATACGATTAAAACTCTCCTCGATCTGCTCAGCCTTGGCTCCCATCTGCATCAGATCCCATGCCTTGCGCAAAGCCATTATGGCCGCCGTAACCGCGGCGGTAATCGCAAGCCAATTCTTCTTCCAGGAATTTGCGAACCTCTGCAGGCTGCCGCGCACTCCTTCGAGGCGCTTGGAAGCCTCATCACGAAGTCTCAATATTATGGACAGCTCTTTATTCGTCATCTCCTAAACCGCTCCTTGCGCCTTTCTTTTTCTTCCTTGATTGCCTGCAATTCCTTCTCGATAAGATCGAACGCATCCAGCATCTTCGCCGACTGCTCGATCCACGCCCCCCTGTTCGGCAAATATCCGCGGCTGTAAAAATTGAATGCCCTGATAAAATTCGCGCTCTGCCGCGTGACGATTTTAAAAGGGCATCCTTTATACTGCTCGCCGTTCAATTCCCAAATCTCTTGTCCGGGCACTTCAAATTCGCATCGTATCTTCGCGCCTTTTAAACAGCTCCGGCAGTTCACCGTAAGATCGCCCAAATGAACCGCCGCGATTAGTTTTTTCGCTCGCCCTCCGACAGCTTGGATTCATCCAATATCGCCTCGGCAAGTTCGGCCCTCAGCTCGCTCGGAAACATCGCAATGATCCTGTCCGGCACGCACTCCCTCATCTTCCCGGCATAACGGATGGTCTCGCACTTGTAATCGATCGGCTTTTTGGTCTGCGGATCCAGGAAGTTCTCCAGCCCTTTAAGCCCGAACTTTATGGCCGTGATCTGCCGCTTGTTCCAACTGAGGTTTATCTTTGCCTTGTCGTTCGGGTTGGATGAGCTCATCTCGTAGCTCGAGCTTTCGTCGTCGATTTCAGCCCTTAAGGCCGGGTCTAAAAACCCGATATGAAAAACCGTTGGATTATCTTTGTCCGGATCGAGCTTCGATACGTATTTTTTGGTGGCGGTTACATCTATTCCCGTCAACATAAGAACACCTCCTCTTTTTATAAAAGTAAAATTGCCAGTTCATCATCTCCCGGCTCCATCGATCCCGTAACATCGAACGCCGTCTGAGCCAGTTGTATGCCGTCACGGTCCGCATCATCTATCTTGTTATAGATGATTTTCGGCGCGTAAATCCTGAACTTGTTGCCGTCTACCGTTCCGTATGCCAGATCAAGGACCATGGGCGTATTGCTAAACCACTTGTCGTAAAAATCATGTGTCGCCACCAGCACCATCTCAGGGTTAAACGACCCTTGCGTGTCACGCTCGGTAATCATGAAGGATAAGATGCCTTTTGCATCGTCGATCTTGTCCTTTGGAGCAAGCGTGTTGGCAATATCGACATTCAGTTCCCCGAGATTCAGGGAAACGCCGTCGCACGACATCACCGCATTCAAGAGCACCGGCGGGACCACATCGTCGTAAGAAATCCCCGTAAGTAGCGGCAGGTCCGAAAAGTGGATTTCAACTCCCCTGAAGCCGAAATCCACTGTCGCAGGCTCGCCTATCATGAAATTGAACTTGGCCGTCCCTCTGCACCCTTTGAGAAGTTTCCTTATGCCGTCTTCGTATAACCCCATGGTCAATGAAGGAACCGAACTCGAGATAGGCTTTATCTCGTGCCCGGCATCCGAAGGCACCGAGCCTGTCGTCGCAGTCGCTCCGGAAGTTTCTCCTGTAAGCACTTCACCGTTCTCGAACGTGCCGGTTATCTCGACAAAGTAAAGCGTAGTCGTACCATCCGCGGTCTCAATCACGACCCTGCCTGTTGCAAGCGATGTTCCGCCTGTGATTGTCTCCCCATGCTGAAACGGCCCTGAAGTAATAGCGCCTATGGTAATCTTTTTAAGATCGTTGATAGCAAAACCGCAGGATTTGATCAGCTTTGCCCATTCAGGTTCCTGCGTCAGTGAACCCGAACCTTTCAGCTCGATGCTGAAATCAAGCCCTGCCGAACGCTTGCCGGTCAGCTTGCCCATCTTGGTAAGAGAGGAGCGCACCGGATTCCTTTGATACATCTGCGGGTCGTAATTCGCCTTGGGCGTGAAATTAACCAACAGCCCCGCATCTATGGCCGCCAAGGCCTCGGCTGTTCCCTCGACAGCTTCTATCTTTGCCGCTAACTGCCTTTTACGTATTAACATTGACATGGTAATTCCCTCCTTTAATTCTTTGCGGTTGGGTCTGACCTTAAATGGCGGTACCTTATGCCCAGCTCCATTATTATTCCCGCATAAGGCTGGCCTTCCGTGGTCTCGAACGGCGTCGTCCCCAAAACATCCGTATCTATTGCCTCTCCGCCGCGGGTATGGTCTAGTAAAATCGCTTTTTTCATATCACCCTGCAATCTATTCAAATAGGTGTCCGTGACCATCGAATCACCTTCGTCATTTACGAAAAATATATCGAGATAAACATTCAGATAACATTCCTCGAAAGGGTTGGGCTGACCTTTTTCTTCCTCGTCGCCCGGGCTTATCACGACAGCGGGCAAGTCGGCAAGCCTATTGCCATGCATCGACCACCGCTGGACAGTGTCGGCAGTAAAATCGAAATTATACCCGTTGGCAACTGTTACACCCTCGAGGGTCGTCTTGATGTTGGCCATTATTCTTTCTCTTACCGTCTCCATGACTAAATTTTCCTTAAGGCCTTATCCACCGATTTATTGAGGATATCGATCCTGTAATTTTCCAAGCTATCCCACACCCTGTAAAATCCCAGCCGCGGTTTTAACCTCACTGACCTCTTTAATACGTACAAAGGCAATAACTTCTGCGCCCGTTTCTTCACCTTCACAAGAAAAGTCTGCCCTTTGAATCTCATCGGCTCCACGTTCTTCAATTCCCGGGGCCGTTTGTATTTTCTTTTGAGTTTTCCTTTCGCGGAAAACATCTCGCTTCTTGCCGACAAAGGGACAGCCATCCGTCCTCCGCCTGGATCGGTAACTACGCCCCCTGTTTCATGGAGCTTGGCTATTTTCGAATCCGAATAAACCTGCATGCCCATGCCTTCTATCGTCGGCGACACAAGCGACACTCTTTTAAATGTGCCGAAAAGACCGTGACCTGATGCTCCGCGGACGCCAGGCGGGCCCTGAAGCCTCTGTTGCCTGAATCTCTTTAAGAACCCTTTGCTGATACGGTCCATGCCGTCGCCGAGCTCGAATTTCAATACTCTCGGAGCAATCTTTATCGCCTTATCGAGCGCCCTCATGTCTATTTCCGTCATCAATCTCATGTATTACCACCCCACAAGCAAATGCCATGCCCCTTCGTCTTTATGTAAGACCTCGATGATACGCGCCTGGCGGCTTGTTCCTTCGACGTCGTTTAAGGTTATGCGGTCGTCTTTTTTATCCACGGATGTGACGCCTTCCACCGCATCGTTTGCAATATAGACCTCCACCTGGTTCTGCAAACCCCTGCCTTGATCTTCGCTTCCCGGCTCAAGCCTTCCGCGAACCACGATCGCATTGATTTCTTTGCCTGCCTGTCCTTCCGGTGTATATGTGATCACCTCTGCAAACTCGGCAGTGTTCAAGAAACAATCGATGACATCGAGAGAAAACCGATCTTTAAGGCTCATGGGCTACCTCTCATAAAAAGTAAAGAGGCCCCTTTATACCGGAGCCTCTCCGCCTTCCTCTTTGGATTTTACGACCTCTACTTTGACCTGCCCGAGCCGGATATGTTCTCCTATCTCATCAGCCGTCAACATCTGCGGGCACACTCCTTCCAGGAGAACGTACCCGGGATTTCTGACTATACCGCCGATACTTTTCTGCTCGGCCAGGATTATGCGAAAAGACTTCTGCTCCATAATCGATCCCTCCCTTTTAACGAAAGATTAAAAGCCGGAAATCGACTATGCGTCCACCTGCATCAAGTGAGCGAAATAAGCATCGATGATTTTCTCATCGACATTCTGCCTCACCCTGAAGACGTCACTGCGATGGACTTCGTCCCTATAAGATTCGACCGTGGCGTTATCCGGCGAGTCGGCTATCCACAAGAAAGTCCTTCCCACGCTCGGCAATACCAGGTTCTGGCCGTCTTCCGCAATTACGCCGACCATGGCATAATCGTCGTTCCAGATGTTGGCGCTTACGAAAGACTGTCCTTCTTTGGCGCTGTTGCGTATTGCCTTGCCGACGATTATTTTCTTTAAGCCCAGGATGTCCGCCAAGGCGTTGAGGATCTCGGCCTCGGTCAGACGAGCGACGTACTTGATCGAATCCTTGATGCCGGTGTTGTCCAGAAGATTATCGATGTTGATCTTACTGCAAACCAAGGCATTGGGCTCAATCCCGCAGTTTGCCCTGACCTTTTCCCTTGCCGCACGGACCTGGCCGACGACATCGGACGCGATGTTGTCCCAGGGGTTAGCGGAATGATCCGTAAACAAATCCGCCCCGGTCCAAACCGACGTATTGAAAAGGGCATCCGCAACCCTCTTCTCCTGCGCCTGCATCAACCTGCGGGCAGTGATCTGCGACGTGACCAGTTCAGCGTCGAAATCGGACGCATACATTTCCCTCTCGCCGTCATCCAATGCCCCCTCAAGGCCGTGCTCCTCGCACTTGTAAGAAAGGTCCTTTGCCTCGAACCCGTCACGGTTATAGGCACTGCGAGGCGCGCGCTTGGTGTCGGCATCCCTCGTTATGCCTTCCCTGGTGATGGCCGAGAAAGAAGACTCTTTCTTTTTTGTCTTGAAGATAGGCAGACAGGCCGTCGCAATGAACTCCTTGGCCTGCTCCACATACTCCATAACCGCCACGCCCAATTCAAGGCGCGGTTTCGCATGAGTTCCTGAATATTCTACGCCCATTTTTTATTCCTCCTTTTTTCGAAAACCCTTATTTTCAAACTGCCCCTATGAACCTATGATCGCTTCGATGATATCCCCGTCGGCTGTCGTAGCCTCAAGCGCGGTGCCTCTGATTGTCCCTGCGCCCGGATCCGTATCCTGAACCTTGCCGTCGGCCCCGGCGTAAATGGAAGCTCCAGCCGCCATTGCCTCATTGGCGGTAACCTTGAAGGTCCTGCCGGTTGTAACCAAGGCAACGGTTACCATGTCTCCGACGGCCTCGGCTTTTATCTGAGTAACGCCGATACAAGCCTCATCAGCATCGGCATACTCGACCTGAGAGCCGCTTCCGGCGCTCAGCTTTACCCGGCGGTAAGCCTCCAATACTTCTCCGGCCGTAAAGGTCTTTAAGCCATTTTCTGTTTGCTGTGACATTTTTATCCCTCCTCTTTTTTTAAAGTGACCTTGTTATTTTTTTACTGTTTTCTCTGCCGTTGCCTTTAAAGCATCTGTCATGCTTCCGCCATGCTCTGCCTGATAGGCTTTTGCCCTGTCAAGATGGCTCTTTGCGCCTTTACCGGCATCGTCACCGTCAGGCCCGAGGTTAGACGGCGCATTTTTCTCAAGCTCGGATAGCCTCTTGTCCTTGAACTTTCCGAGGGCAACCTCTACGCTGTCGCCTTTTTCTATTGCCTCATTGGCAAGAGCTTCCATCCCTTCGAAGCCCTTGGCCTCTTTCAAGATGGCAAGAACTCTTTCACGCTCCTGCTTTACTCCTGCGGCCAGGCTCTCTTTTGCTCCGGACTCCCTGCCTTCTTTCAAAAGGGCATCGGCCAGGTCAGACCTTTCGGCCTTTAGCATTTCCAGTGTTAATTCAGTAATCTCCATGTTATCCACCTCCTTCGTTTTGTTTTTTTCTATTATCTCCACATCCAAATCTATGTTATCGCCCTTATCCTTAAGGGCGCTTGCCGAGGTATTCTCATCAGCTCCCAAAGCACAAAAAGAGACCTCCCGTAAAACGGACTTCCTGAATATCGTCCCGGGCCCCTTAAGCTTCCTGCCGTTGACTTCGGCTGTTTCTCCATCCTTCACCCTCTCGATTACCAAGGGCGGGATGTAAATAGAAGCTTGCCAAGGGAAGCCTTCGTCGGCTAATTCCAGAGCCTGTATGCCGTCCTCGGTCTTTTCCGAAAAGATACCCTCAGCAACGATACCTCTTTCTTCATCTATGTTAATGCCTTCGGTCCAGCCGACGATGCGATTGGAATTGTGTTCCCTAAGCGCTGGCTTTTTCTTCCGGCCGATTGAAACTCCGGATAAATCTATTGCCAGATTTCCCCAGAGCCAGTGGTTGAGCATGACTTTGCCGCTATGGGCGACCATGCTGAATTTGCGCTTCTTCGATTTCTCTCCTTCCTGAGACGTGAGGATTTCGACCGGCACGTCTTCTTCCCTGAACTTCAAAGCCGCTTTCGGTATTTTTTCGGTTTGATATGGCATGCTTGTCCCCCTTTTTTAATCGACTAATTTCCCCTCGACGTGTCCTTTGTCGATGAGGAATTTTGCTATGATTTCCGTTATATCGTCCGCCAAAGATTTCGCCGAGGTCTTGATATTCCTCATCTCGTCATATTCCGTGCCCTCAATCTTGAACTCTTCGCCGGGCCAATTGGGAATCTCGATATAAACCCCGTCTTGTTTGAAGCACTTGGCCGTATAAACGGTGAAATAGCCTGGCTTCTCGCGGCATTGGCCTGACCGATTTATTTCTTGCTCGTACTTACAGATCTTCAAATGGGTCGCCTGGTCTTGTCTGTAAATGCCCCTTGGTAAACTTTCTGGGTTTTTGAGTTCTATTACTTTCATATCATTGACAAATAAATGTCCCTCGTTTTCCCGGCGATTTTCTGCCAGGAATATCTCTTGGCTGTTTCTTTTGCATTTCGTAACTTTTCGGCATCAGCCTTATGGTTTCTGATAGCCTTAATCAAATTCTCCGCAGTGGGCTCAATCAGGGTCGCGTTATCTCCATTACAAAATTCTTTCAAGCCGCCGGTATCGCTTACTATCAAAGGCACTCCCATGCCCATCCACTCCAGGGCTGTGATCCCAAACGGTTCGTGAAGAGAAGGCATGATCCCGATATCCGCAACCTTCATTAATTTCCATTTATCCTCTTGGGGGCAAAAGTTACGCCATTCGAAGTTCGAATATTGCTCTTTCATTTTCTTTATTTCATGGGCAAGCGGATTGCACGGCTCCAGTGTGGGCGAAAGGGCGGATATCAAAACGAAATGGTGATCCGGCATTTGCTTGACTGACTCCAGAATCAGCCAGACCCCCTTGGTCGGGACCATGCGGCCCACGAATACCACGAGGGGCTTATCGTATTTCTTTTTGAGTTCCTCGTCATATTCGATGCTCTCCAAAAATCCGTAATCTACCCCGTTGGGCACCACTTCCGCTTTTTCTTCCAGCCAGTATTCGTCTTGTATGGCCTGCTTGTAATACTCGGATACCGTCAACAGCTTATTGCAAGCATATAAAGCCGATCCTTCCTGCTGGATGTCATAAAGATAGAATGGATCCTCCGGAAGCCGGTCATGCGACAATAACAAATTAAGATGACAGGACATCAAAACCGGGCACTTATACAAAGCTCTTAAATGCTTGGCGACGCCCCATAAATTGGCATCGTGCAAATGAATCAAATCGAACCTCTCGTGCCCGAGAAAAGAGAGGGCGTTCTCGAGAAAGATATCGTCCGTAATCATCTTCTGCAAGAATCCGATCCTGGTCAAAAGCTGGTTAGTGTTATAAACCTCAAGCAACCGGTAATGATTCGGCTCGTGTTTCCAGTCCTCGGGACGGACGCGTCTCTTTTTGTCTCCCATCAAATAAAGCCCGCCTTCCTGCGTGTAATAATCGGCCGAGAGGAGTGTCAATTCTATGTCTTCGAAATCCTTTAGCTCATCACATAAATAGCGCGTATGCACGCCAAGGCCGCCGTTAGAATCGAAAGGGCTGCCGTTGATAAGCATGAGGATTTTATTTGTAGACATGAAAATTTCCTTTTATGGTTACGGTAGCGTCCTGCGTGGCATGGGCGTTTTCGAGCACCAGTTCAATCGTACTGCCTACGATCTGCACGCTCTTGATCCTGACCAACTGCCAGCCCGTATTGTTATAAAAGTTGCCTGAAAGAAAACCGTCGTCTTCATAAGCGTAGGCCTTCACCCACCAATCGTAAAAAACACAAAGGCTGATCACGTTATAATTTCGGCCGGTGCTCTGGGCTTTGGCATTATTTATATCGGACGTGAACATGATGTAAGAGTGCGCCCTTCGCCAGGACGAAACGGCCGCCTGGGGAACGTATAAAAGCAAATGCCCCATCTTGTAATCCGAACGGCTAAGAGGAATGACAAGCGTATAAGTCTCGCCAGCCGGAACAGCCTGATCCGTGCAACCGAAAGTCCCTTCTTCCCGGCCGCCTTTTTCGACTACGTCCAACTTGCCCGTGATGGGGTTTAATTTCATCGACATATCAAGTCCTGGTTATGGCGGCGATTTCATCGTCCGCGTTATACGTCAAAGCCAAGACCGCTACCGTGGCGTCGCCTTTTTTGTATGTCACGGTTTCGATTTCTCCCTGGCCGTTACCCGAAGGCACATAAGTAAGCGCGATATAATCGTATGCCGGGATTTCGAAGCCAACCAGTTTCCTCAATTCGGCCAAAATGGCGCTGTCGCTTCCGCCCCCGACAAAAACATTACCTGCCCGGTAAAATTTCTCTCCGTCTTCCGTCACCAGCCTGACCGGTATCGCCTCTTTGGGTTTTACGTTCTTGATGAAACTATTGAAAAGGCTCGTCTTGACCTGCTTAAAAAATCCGGTGTTTGAATCCTTGGAAAACTTAAATAACTTTTCGAAATCGAACTCTTTATACCAAGCCGGACGCTTTACGCTTATCTCGTCGGGGAATTCTTTAGGCTTTATCTCCTTCAGGTTGGATACCCTTATCGATTGGGGATGTTCCTGCTTGAAATCCTGCGGATTGGATATTTTTACCTCTTTGACGCCGGGCGGAAAATTGCTGACGAATACCTTGAACTCTTTGCCGAACGCATCCTGATATCTGCCCAGGGCTTCTATCAATTCCCGTATCTCGTCCTTGATATCCTTGAACGTGTGGCCTTCTTGTCCTTCTTTTATCAAGACATAAACCTTGCCGATGATATCGATGACATCTTTCTGCCTGCCCAAAGACTCAAGCAAAAAGATATTTCTCTCTAGGTTATCGTCCTGCGCTTCAGTACCCAATAACCGGCTGATTTTGTTTCTTTCCAAAATGGCTTGCTTTTTATCCATCGATTAAAACCTTTTCCAGCTTGGTCTTTATGTTGACCAGTTCCTTCTTTAAGATGCTGTTGTCGTTTCCCATCCTCGCAAGCTCACTGCTCAACTTTTCATTTTTCTCGCTGACCTCTTCGGCAGTTTCTAGAATCTGACGGATTTCTTCTTCCTGTTTCGTTTCCTCATCTTCCTCGTCTTTGGGAGTTTTTGAGCCAGCGGCCATCTCCGGAAGATCAAGCTCTTTTCTTTTTTGCTCTTCTCTTGCCCTCTGTTCCAAAATCTCCTCCCAGTCCTTGCCTTGCCCAGCTACCTCATCCGCTAAACTGGAAATATTTCCTGCGATAGCTTCTCTGGATGCCTTGACCTCTTTAAGCGGATCCACCCAGGACCAGCCGGGGGATATCCATCTCGCCCTAAACCATGCAGGGATTGGTTTCCCGTTTTCGTAAAAGTTCCTGACGCCTATCTCGTCCTTTAAATAAGCCTCTTCCAAAAGCATCTCCCAGACGGGCTGGCAGAGCTTTTGCGCCAACCATTCCTGCCTGACCTTGAAATATCTCCTGGCCTCGAGTAACGCGGCCCGGGCACTGGAATAATTCGTCTTGGAAAAATCTTTGGCCACCAGCTCATACGGAAGGCCCAATGCCGCGGATATCGCCCGCAAGATCCTGTCCACGAACGGCTCGAACGTCGCGCTCGGCCTCTGCGGATTGAATGAGGTGATGGATTCACCTGGCATCAGGTGTTTGATCATTCCCGGCTCCAGCGATTCGATTATTTGCCCGGATGCATTTTTCTCGTAAGCTGTGTTAACCGCTACATCCATCGATGACTCGGATGTTATGAAAAGAGAAAAGCATGCCGCAATGCGCGCGGCAACAAGCTCTGCCTCTGCGTATTCGGCTAAATCTTTGAAATAAGTAAGGACCGGGGCAAAGAAGGGAATCCCTCTTGTCTGGCCGGACCGTGAGACATAATACAAATGGAAAATATTCCTTCTGCCTTTTTTGTCTTTGGCCGGAATCTCAATGTATTGCCTTGCTTCTTCTCTCGTACGATAGCTGATATCGCCCGGATGCGTCTTTTGGATGAAATAGGAAATCGGCTCTCCCTTCTCCCCGATTTTTACGCCGGAACGGATTGACCTATCGCTTCTTTTGTCTGTCGGGGTGTTGAGCCGGTCGGACTCTATCAATTGCAGGGCCAATGGATACGGCCTGTCTTCGTCTTTTAACCTCAATGGAACGATTATGGCCTCGCCGTTCTCGAGTATCTGCCTGTCCACCAGCTGCTGAATTTCATAAAAGTCCATTCGTTCTCCGGCATCGGCGTAGGGCATCCATCGTTTCCATGCCCTTTCGGCTTTTTTCTGGAAATCATTCGCCAAGGATTCGGTTATGCCGAGGTCTTCTTTATCCACCCTGCTCTGAGGCCTGATGCCGGTGCCGATGACGTTGATGGTCATCGTGGACGTGATTCCGGAGGCGTGCGCGTCGTTTCTGTTCAAATCACGGCTGCGTTCCCGGATATCTGATAATTCGGGAAGCAAATCCTGGTCTGCCGAGCCTCCTCCGGGAAGCCATGAGGAGCGCAGGCGATCCCTGCTTGCCCCTTTGTAAGCGCCGAACTTATGCGAAATATTGATTGCCTCCCGATACATCCTTCGCTTGAACCCGGCCTTGGGGGAAAAGAACGAAATGACGTTGTCTATGCCGGTCGTCATTCTTTCCGATATATTCTGTTTGGTTTTCATGACGGATTATCGAACTTTGCGTATGTAGTAGTGTCATTCGAGCCCGCGATTTCCTTTCGCAGTTGGTCTCGAAGTTTTATCAATTCAGTGATGCTGATATATTGGAGATTTCTTCCGCCGATAGAGTAGGACGCGACGGCCCCGCCTGTCATCCTTGCGTTGATGGCGTTCTCGACGTTATCGAGCATCTCTTGTTTTGTCGACGCGCTCACGATTCACTCCTTGGCTACCCAATAAAAAACCCGATACCGCCCGTGCACGGTTATCGGGTTTTTCTATTATTGGGCGCGCGTCAAGGTGGCCAAACCTCTTGCGCAGTGCTCTTTAACCTAAAGAATATCCCTATCCACATCCTTTTGCAATATAGTCGTTACCAGAATCTGGTAATAATTATTTTTCCTCTATCGATTTGAATTTCCATCCGCATGACTGGCATGTGTGGTACCTTATCGGAAAATCCGTCTTGTAACACAGGACATTCTTGCTCTTGCACCTGGGGCATCTCAACGGGATGAACTTGACTCCGTAATCTTCGCTGTCGTTCGGCGGGCGCCCCGCCGTCTTTTCTTTGAAACCGCCGTCGTAATTGTCGTTTTTAAGCCAGTTGGTTTTTCTTTCAAGCCATTTGCCCATTTAAAGCCAGTTTCCTTCGCGTTTTCTGATCCAACTTCCACGGCTGGTATCCTGGCTGACTATGCGCTGGTGCACTCTGGCTGACTCGTCTTTCCTGATGTTTAGGGCCCGGATAATGTCTGCCGCGGCCACCGCGTAGACTTCCGCGTCAAGATAGTGGTTTGCCACTGCCGTTTTTTTCTTCTGCCAAACTTCCCTGGCGCGGCCGGTGTTTCTGTTGCGCACCAGAACCTTATGCTCCGAGGTAAACTGGCTTAAGTATTCATCGGTCGGATTTTTAAAGATATGCCATTTATGAGGATCCCGGGTCGTTACCAGGCGGTTGATTTTATCTTTATACTGGCTTACGTTTAAATTCCATAAAACCAAACCGCTGCGGATAACGCTTCCTGTCCTTGAGTTGATATCTATCTTGGAAGCTCTATAGAAGCGGCCGTTCGCAAGTTCTTCCTGTCCCTTGATGGCTTTTGTCCTGTCCGACCAATCCCTGCAAAACCGGTATACCTCATCGGTGCGGTATCCCGAATCGATACAGCTCATGTATACCGGCAAAGTCTCGTTGTTCGATAAGCGTTTGTATTCCGTCTTGAAAAGCGCGTCTACGATATCTTCCCAATACTCGACACGGTCGGCTCTAACCAACCACGACTCTTCATAGTAACCCCAGCCGCGTACACAATAATAAAAATGGTCTTTCTGGACGTCCACACCGGCAGTCAATACGATCGCGTCATCCGGCACGATGCCCTGGTCATACTCGCATGAGAGGACTCTTATCTTATCAATGGTGGTTTCTTCGATCTTTTCTTCCCAAACTTCGGCAAGCCAGGAATTGACGAAGTTCATCAAAAGCTCGATATAATCTTTCGATTTCATAAACTCACTGGCGATATCGCTCCACCTAAGCCATGGAGAATAAAGAGAGTTGATCCAAAACCCGCGATGCTTGCTCCTTATAATACTTCCTGAAATGCTTCCGTCATCATCAAGCTCGGCGTCTTCCGGCACCCATTTGCCTTGCAACAATATTTTATTTTTGTGATAATCTTTTATGTGCTTGTTGCAGTGACAGCATTCATACCATGCAAGGCGTTCGTTTTTGACGCGCTCGGCTGACTTCTCGCTCTTAGGCCATTTGATCTGGCCAAAGACCAAGACCTGATACTTGCCGCAGTGAGGACAGGGGACATAAAAGCGGCTCCTGTCCGATTTCTCATACTCCCTGAAAATATAACCGTCCCTTGTAGTCGGCGTGGATACTTTGATTGTCTTCCTGTTCCAAAACGTCTTCTGACGTTCAGTAGCGAGTTTTATTGGATCGGCTTCCCGGCCTGAGAACTTCGGGTATTTATCGATCTCATCCAGGAAAAGATAACGAATAGGTCTTGAAGCTAAATCAGCGGGCGAGTTAGATCCGGCAAAATACAAAATCATCCTGTCCAGATGATACTCCAGTCTCGTTATATCGTCCGAGAATTTGGGAAGATGCTGGCGCAAAGCAAAAGAACTTTGAATCATAGGCAGGACACGATTGCAGGAAACGCTCTTTGCGTCGCTCTCGCGCGGCAGGACCACAAGCGCGGGCCCCGGATCCTGGTCGATGATAAACCCGAGCATATTGAACATGGCTTCGGTTTTACCGACTTGCGATGCGGCCATAACGGTTATCTCCTCGACAAAAGGATCGGTAAAGGCATCCATGACGCCTCCCAGGTAAGGCGTCCTCTGGGTCTTCCAGCGGCCCGGCTCGGCTGAAGTAACCGGATTAAGATAACGAAAAGAATCAGCCCACCGGCTGACTGTTATCTTCTCCGGCGGTTTCCACTCCTGCTTCTCCTGCGGCGTCCAGATTTTCCTGTCTTGGGTCATCACTATCGTCATCTCTGGCAAACTCCTCTATGATTTCTATTATTGCCTGGTATAATTCGGCTTCGATTTCCCTTGGTTCTTTCATGGCCAAAACCGGGGCCATCCTCGTCGGCAGGGCAAGGAAGGACCTCTTAACGGCAATGATCCTTGCAATCCGGCCTCTCTCCACTTCCTCCCGGGGCATCAATTCAGAAGTCGCTTTCTTGACCTCCATCTCAAGCAAAGTTGCCTTATGTTTCAGTATCTTCGTATTCCAATAGGCCCGGTCTTCGGCCTGATCTAAATTGCGCTGTTCATGCCAGACCTTGATTTCATCGAGATCATAAAAGCCTTCTTTGGTGGTAGGCATGCCGTCTTTTTTCCAGCGCTGGACAGTCCTGTAGGCAACGTCCATGACCTTGGCAACTTCCTCCATTGTCTTTACGACCGCAGGCCCCAATGGTTCTGCCTCGAATTGCTCAAGCTCGGCAATCTCCTGGGCGGTCAAAGGTTTTCTGCTTTGCATCTTCTCGATCAAATAAAGATGCCTTTTCTTGCGGGCAATCTCTGCCAGGTTTTGTTTCTTATTCTGCTCTGCCATTTAAATATCTCCGATGTATGGTTGCTTTAAAGACAGCCCCATCGAAAATAAGATCTCCCTAATTTCCAAAAGGCTTTTTTTCCCAAAGTTTCTCACATTCAACAGTTCTTTTTCCGTATATCCGCATAAATCTGAGACTGTTCTTATTCCTAAAGTCTTTAAACAGCAGGCTGTCCTAACCGAAGTCTCCAGAGTGGATATATCTGTTTCATTATGCCGATGCAGAAAATACTTTTTATGATACGTCCCGATTCTTATGTTCACTTCGTTGAGGGATTTTTCCAGTTCTTTGCGCTCACGTAGCAACGCTTCATAATTGCTGTCCAAATGGCAAATCAGCCTTTCTTTTCTCGGGGAGTGCCCAATCATCCGGACGCCCTTGCATAATAACTGCCTGATTCTTTCCGGGGTTACATTATGCTTTCTGCTGACAGTTTTCAGCGTGGACAGCTCATCGAAATAATAATCTGTGATGATTTTTGATATTCTCTCCGGAAGATTGGCTCTTGCCGTAACCCAGTCTAAAATATCTTTGTATCTGTCCGCGTAAGCATGCAGGTCTATTTCACCTATGAATTTTCTGTATTTGTCATTTACATCTAATCTGCACATCACTTTTCTCCCTGGTTAACTTCGCTCCACTTTTTCCCGTCACTTTCCCGAACAGGGTCTTTTCCTGTAAAATCTGCCCACCTTTGTATTGTGACATCGCAAAAGACCGATTCAATTTCCATAGCAAACACCCGGCGGTTCAGCCGCTCACCGGCGATAATCTGCGAGCCCGAACCGCAGAACGGCTCATAACAGATATCGCCCGGCGCGGTATGCACCCTCATGGGAATGGCGAATACCTCCGTGGGTTTGACCGTAGGATGTTTGATTCCGGTGTTTCTTTTTTTGCCTTCCCAGTCCAGTTCCCAGATATCCGAATAATACTCAGGGTTCGTTGGATCGCCTGAGCGCAGTAAATCGACCGTCCAGACACTTCCGATAGATTTGTCTTTTGGCCGGTAAGGCGGTTTCTGGCCTTTTACCCACATCAAAAGGCACGGTTCATGCCGCCAGGAGTAAAAAGAATAGGTGAGAATAGCGCAGGGCTTTACCCAGATAATCTGCTGATGAAGCAACAACTTCAATTCATCGCAGACTTCTTCAATCATCGCCTTACGCTTCGAAGCATGCCACAAATATAAGGCGGTGTTTTCTTTTATATATTTGAGCCCCACTTTATAAAACGACTTTATGAATTCCTTTGCATCCGGAATATCTACCTCATGGTAGACATCGGACCAATCCTTGCCGCCAGTCGGCCTGTCGGCTCCGGTATAGTCAACGCAATAAGGCGGATCCGTCGCAAACAGGCTTGCCTTCTGATCTGCCATAAGCCTTGCGACATCTCCTTCGCAAGTAGAGTCCCCGCACAAAAGCCGGTGCTCTCCCAAGATCCACAGATCGCCTTTTTTGGTAACAGGCTTCTCCGGCGGCTCCGGAATATCATCAGGCAGTGTTTTACCAGCTCCCATGTTTTCGGCTTCGAACTCCGAAACCTCATCCCGCAACTCCTTCATGCGAAGCGCAAGATAATCATCCGAAGCCTCGGTGCGCAACTTCTCCAAAAGCGGAATGATTGCCTGCGTCCAGGATCCAACGATCTCCTGGGAGTTCAGCGTCACGTTCATGGCCATCTCGGAAATCTCATCCAGATCCACCATGATCGCGGTCACGTTTTCCACGCCTTCCTGCTGTAAGATCTTATACCGCTGGTGCCCTGATATGATACGCATGTTGCGCTTGTTGACTACCAAAAGATCCACCAGGCCGAACTTCTCCAGCGAGTGCCGCAGGCCCACAAGGGCTTCGTCCGAGATTTCCCGCGGGTTGTAAGGTGCCGGTTTTAAATCGGACATTTTAACTTCCAAAATGTCCGGTTTTACGTTGATTTTTGCCATTGCCGCCTCCTTCTTGAATATGAATTACTAGTCCATAACCCCTTTATTTACAGCGTATTTCAAGCGTTTTGCCCCCTGGTTGCCGCTTTCCCGGCCTTTTACCCATATGACCACGACATCACTTTTCAAACCCGCAATCACTGACAGGGTGCGCCTCGCCTGACCCTCGCCGCACGCCCCCTCTGGAAGGACCCATAACGCTCTTCATCGTATACATCCCAAACAAACCTAATCTCCTTATGTAACGTACCATCGTGGCAACAGATCTCTTTCATGGTATGATTTATGACCACAATTTGCTTTACTGGGCTCCCTTCAAGCACCCATAATTCAACCCTGTATCTATCCTCACCATAGGAATCTTCCGGCACAGCCTTAAGCCATCTTCTTCTACCGCTTGACTCAGTAAATCCCGGATAGGAGTGCCAAATCCTATCAATATACTTTTGAAGCCCGTTGACTGCATCGCTAAGATCTCGACATTTTACAGTTCTCATTGCTAACCCTCCATTAATCGCTTGCCTGTCCCTGCATTTGCCTCAATATATCCGCCATTTTCCCGATGCCTTCCTTCTTGAACCTGGCGCTTTCCCCAATGTTCTTATTGGCGAAATAAGAAGCGCTCTCCATCTTTAGGACTTTGATAAACCAGGGATAGGGCTCTCTGATAGTGTCTTTATCTTTCTGGTACTGCTCACAGATCTTGTTCAAGACCTCATCCGGGATGCTCTCGTCCTTGCGCCAATGCGCGTCCTTCTTGAATTTATTGATGAGCTGGTAAATATTGAATCCCTGGCTATATACCGAATCCAATAACTCTTTGGTTTTAGGAGAAACAGCGCCAGCTGACTCGGCCTGTTTATTAACTATCTCTTCCCCATTCCCTTCTCCATCCCCATCCCCATTCCCAACTGAGATATTCGTGGCATAACCGTTAGTTAACGGTTGCCTAACGGTTAAAAGCTCTTTGGGTGGTGGTGGGATATCGCTGTCGCGTTCGGTCTTGTGCGGCTTCTGATGTTTTCGCCAGTTAATTATCTGGTAATATTTCTCGCCATCTATCTCGTAACGGACTATGAACGGCCTCTTACCGTTCTTCTTGGGGCAGGATAAAAGCTGCATTATCTTTTCGGCATCAACCTGGTCATAAGGCATGATTTCTATCTTGAGCCTCTCCGGCCTGTCTTCGCCCCGGCCCTCCCGGTCAGCCTGAACCCATAAGCCCTGATAGAACAGCCTCGCTTCATAAGGCAATTCTTTTATGTCTTCGTCTTTGAAAAAATCCGGTTTTAGGTATCTGATCCTTGCCATGATTCCCTATAATATCTTTACGAATTCATACCAGGCCATTTTGCCCTTGAGGTTACGCCGCATGCATTCGTCCTTGCCGATCTTCCTCGCTATGCCTTGCCGGACAAAATCTCTGACTGTCCTGTCGGCCCGCAAATAATAATTCTTGGTGCCAAAGGAAATAACCTCGGCTTTTGAGAAAACCCCCTTCTGCCTACACCATTTCAAAAGCTGTTTTTCCTTGGATAGAAATAAATCTCCCTGGCCGTCGTCAAACATTCTCTACTGCCTCCCGATGACCAAAGCGATGCCGATGATAGATAGAATTGCTAGAAACCAAATCAGCATCCTTATGAATTCTTTCGGATCCTTGCCAAACGGCCGGTTTGCTTCGACAAGCCTGTCGCGGTTATACCAGCTCAAGCCCTTGTAGAGTTTCTTTAAGCCTGTTATGACTTTCATAGTTCGTCGCTCCTCCTTATTCTTTCCACGGTGAACTTGTCCTCGCCGAGCTTACGGGTCATAAGGCCAATGAATATCTGGGCGATGTATTCGCCGACCTCGCTCGATGCGTCGATAACCGCCTTGTCATTCGTGGCCAGATACCCGGCGTGAAGCCGCACCTTGGCCTGGCCAAAGGTGTATTCCGCGGTCTCGATGGCGCGGGCAATCTCCTTCTCGATCGTTTTCTTGCCTACCTTCTCAAGGAATTTAAACTTGCATACATCCGTCATTTCACTCGCCTCCAATGCGTGTATATCGGGTTTTTCCCAAAAGTGTCACACCCCCTGCAAAAATTATTTCAAATAATCCTTGAGCCCCTCTTTCTCGAAAAGCTCCCTTATCCGGGCAAGCTCCCGGTAAACGATCATCCTGTGCTTATCGAGCCGCCTGCAGGCCTCGGTGATGGTCAGGCCTTCTTCGCCGAGCAACTTGCACAATTTCTGTTGTTGGGGAGTGAGTTTCTGGAATGCCTTGGAAAGTTCTATCTTGAGTTCGGACTTGATTTGCGGCAGGACATCGTCGCTTTGGGCGATCTTGTCTTTTAAGGTAGGAGAATCTTCATCATCGTTAAGAGGCTCATCCAGCGAGACGCTTTCGTAAATCGCTTTTCGCTTATCCGTTCTTGTCTTCTCGGCCAAATGTCCGAGCACGTTCCCGATGACCTCCGCCATGTATGTCTTTTTCGAGGCGCCGCGGCCTGGGTCATATTGATCCCGGACATCCAGCCAATGGATAAGGCACTCCTGCAATAGGTCATCGAATCCCTCCCGAGCCAGACTTCTATGTTCTCTCCTGTAATCATTGATTACTCTTTTTGCGACACCAAGTTCCCAGCTTTCGAATAACCCTCCGTAATTCAAAACACCTCCCCTTGGTTTTCAAGCCGAAAATTGCTCAGCTAATTTCCGGGTGTATGGGTTCACCTTACGGAGGGGCCAAAGAGAGTTATTTGTGCTTTTTTAGTCTACATTTCGAAATGTCGTCCAATCCCAGGATCTCTCTCTGTGTCGGTTCTCTGCCCAAAATGCCGGATAAGACTTTTATTATCGCCTTGCAGAGTTTTCCGTTCTGGAGTTGTTTATCTAGTGCGGAAGTTTTTTGCGCGTAAACCACACGGATCCGGCCTCCGAATCGCTTATCGAAATTAATTCTTGTCCGCTGTCCCATATCGCTCACCTCTAAAACGTGTATATCGGATTTTCTTTAAAACTGTCACACCTCCCCTGTGACAAATCACGAAAAAAACCGATATACACACAGTAGATGCCTATATTCTAAGCCCTAAAGACCCCATTGATATCGCTTGACTTGTGAAGCGTTTTGTTATAGGGGTTGTTGTAAAACAAGGAGCTCTTGTGGTAACGCCAGACAAAAAATCCGAAAAGAAACGATATGTGATTTATACGCGCTGTTCCACCGACGACCAGGCCCAGGGCGACTTCACGACCCTTGATGCCCAGGCCCATCATTGCAAAAACATGCTCGACGCTTTTGGGCACGATCTTGCCAAGATCGGCGACAAAGGCATAGTGAATGATGACGGATATTCCGGCAAAGACCTCAACCGGCCCGGCATCCAGATGATTATCGACCACGTACGTAAAAAAGCGCCGTTTGACGGAATAATCTTCTTCCGTCTCGACCGCTTGACCCGCAATACCCGGGACCTTTACTGGCTTATTGACCTATTCAGGGAAAATGAAATCGATTTTGTCTCGGTAAGAGAAAACCTCGACAGCTCAACCGCCATAGGCAGAGTGGTAATTGGTATACTCGGGATCTTATCAGCCTTTGAGCGAGAGCTAACCGGCGAGCGCGTGAAAGCTTCTGCTATCGCGCGTGTGCGGCAGGGCAAATGGGTTGGTGGCAGGGTGCCTTATGGATATACGCTTATACCGGACGGCGCACCCCTGCCTAACGGACGCCAGCCTCACAAGATAGTATTCGACGAGAAAATTGCTCCGTACCTCAAAGTCATCTGGGAAATGGCCGCGGATAACAAATCGCTCACGCAGGTAGGATTGGAACTGCATAAGCTTGGGCTAAAAACAATGAACGGCAAGGAATGGCGGAGACAGGTCATCTCGAGGATTGTAAAAAATCCTTTCTACAAAGGATACATCCAATACAGTGAAGAGTACCACAAGGGCAACCATCCAGCACTTATCGACGAAAGGCTGTGGGAAAAAGCCAACAGGATATTGAGCGCAAGGCTTCCCGGCCACAACTTCGTGCAGAAAGAAAGATACTACGAATACCTCCTTGCCGGGATCATCAAGTGCGGCGAGTGCGGAAGCCATATGGTCTGTAACTTCACCAATGGCAGAGGCAATAAGAAGTTCTTTTACTATGACTGTAGCCGCGCCAAACAGGCTCTCGGATGCTCCAATGCCCGCTTATCCGCGACTACTTTCGACAAGGCCATAATCGATTATTTCAAGCGCGCATCCAGGGACCAGAGCATCATCATAAAAGCCATCGGAGACGCCATTCTCGAGTCGCAGGTGAAGCTCGAGAAAATCGATAGCGAGTTGCAAGAAAAAGAAACGAAACTGAATGCCTTCCGGCACCAGGCCAATAAGCTGCTGGAGCTGGCCATGGGCAACACGGTTGCCAAAGGCTCGACCTATAAGGATAAAATGAATGAATTGGAGCTGGAGATTGCGAAGCTGGAAGATGAGATAGACAAACTGCAGGCCCAGAAGAGAGTCACCAGCATGAATGCCCATTCCGGCGAGTTTCTGCACCGGAACATAGCCTTTGCCATGCAATATATCGATCAGGCCCCTCCGGAAGCCCAGAAAAGCCTCATACAAGCCCTGATCAAGGATATCCTCGTGTATAATGACAGGTTAATAATCAATATGTATATTGAAGAGCCGCTTGAGGATATCCTCCCCAAGATAATCCCCACCATAAAAGAAAAGCGCCCTACAGAAGCCTGTAAGGCGCTTGTGCCTACTGCACCGCTAAGCGGTGATTCGGCCAGTTGTCAACATTGGCTGCCCCGTGTGGACTCGAACCACAATACTCAGATCCAGAATCTGATGTCCTACCGATTAGACGACAGGGCAGAAAAGGCATATCTTAGGAATGAAAAAATAGCGTATCCTTCTTTTTTAAGCGCTGCACCTTTGCGCGCCTTTAAAAAAGAGGGCTATTTTAGAAATAGAGCGGATAAATACTACCAGGCGTTCTTTTGCAGCCAGTCATCAGCCTTTTTTGCCTTTTCCCACGTCGTTGAAACATCCTTGGCAAGACCGCCTGCTGCGCCTTTAACAGTATTACAGCCTGAAGAGATAACCGCGAAGATAATAAAGATGGAGAAAACAACGAGCTTTTTCATACACCTCCTTTGATGTATTTTGTTAGCCTTGCTTCTATCCTTTTTTTACCTAGGACTTCCATAAGCTCAAACAGCCCCGGGCCGATGGTTTTCCCGGTTAACGCCGAACGCACAGGATGCACGAGCTCTCCTGCTTTGATGTTCAATTCGGAAACCAAAAGCCGGAAAGAATTTTCTATGCTTAAGCAGTCAAAATGCTCAAGCCCGTCTAACCGCTCAAGTAAAAGCTTAAACTCGCGAGAATAATCTTTCGCATCCAGGCGCTTTTTCGCTTCCGAAGTTAACACTATCTCTTCTATAAAGAAAAAATCGCTATACTCGGGAAAGTCTGCTAAAGTACTGATGCGTTCCTGGAATAATTTTACAATAGATAATAAATAATTGCTATCAAAATTATTTACTTGCAGCCCCTTCTCCAGGCACAAAGGCTTGAGCATTTCCCATAACTCCTGCGGCGCTGCCTTCTTTATATACTGCGCGTTAATCCACCGCAGTTTTTCTAAATCAAAGGTAGCCGCGGTTTTATTGGCATCCTTAATATCAAATTTCTTTATAACCTCGCTGATAGCGATGAGCTCCTGATTTTCACCCGGGGACCAGCCTAAAAGCAAAAGGTAATTTACCAAGGCCTGGGGCAGATAGCCCATCGCGCGGTAATCGCTAATCGCGGTTGCCCCTGTCCTTTTAGAAAGCCTCCCGCCTTCGGTTCCCAGTATCAAAGGCAGGTGCGCGAATTCCGGGATGGGAAACCCTAATGCCTGATATAACACAATTTGTTTCGGGGTATTTGAAATATGATCATCCCCCCGGATAATATGGGTAATATTCATTAAGGCATCGTCAATCACGCAGGCAAAATTATAGGTGGGGCTAAGGTCCGACTTAATCAAGACTTGATCCTTAATCAACGCGGTATCAAATTCGATCGGCTCCTGCCGGATGAGGTCATTGATTCTTATTTTCTCCGGCTGGACCTTAAAAATGATTGCCGGGCCTTCCTGATACGCGAGCCCTTGGGCTAACAGCTTCTGGGCGTATTCTTTATAAATTTCAAACCTCTGGCTTTGATAATAAAGCTCATCCCAAGTTAAGCCAAGCCACGAAAGGCTGTTTAAAATCTCATCCAGATATTCCTTCTTTGAACGCGCCACATCCGTATCTTCAATACGTAATACAAACTTTCCGCCTTTTGCCCGGGCATACAGCCAATTAAAAAGCGCGGTGCGCCCGCCGCCGATATGCAAATTCCCCGTAGGGCTTGGGGCAAAACGTACCCTTACCATTGAGACCTCCCCGTATGCTATGCGTAATTAACTATGTTAAATGCGGGAATTGAAACATCGGGAGATTGGGATTTGGTAATCAGAGAATCAAGATATTGGAAACATACTATCGATTTTTCCCTAATATCCCGGTTTCCAGTTCTCCGAACCCTAATCACCTGATGTCCTGATATCCGCTTTTAACATGTTGCTACCTCACTATCATGAAACCCTGAATATTTTAATCCTTCTTTAATTGCCTTTTCGTTTAAATCCACAAGTTTTTGATTATTTTTAAATGCCTCCGGCAGCATCGTAATAATGTTTTCCGCCGAAAGTATCTTTTTCTTTGCTAAATAAACTCCTAAAGCCACGCTATTGGCTGATTTTACATTTCCTAATTTTAAGGCTATATCGGTAAAAGGAACATTGTGCCAATGAATTCCGTTTATTTTCTTGAAATCACTAACCATTGAACTATTCACAAACACATCCGCGCCTTTTTTGGCCTGAGGGATAAATTTTTCTAAAGACGGACTATTCATCGCGATTAACGTATCTATTGTATCTACGCAAGGCGAAGCTATTTCTTCGTCGGAAATTACTATTGCGCAATGAGACGTCCCCCCTCTTACCTCAGCCCCATAGGCGGGCAAAAAGGTTACAAATTTATTTTCGCGCATCGCGGCCCAGGCAATAAGCTTACCTAAAAACATTATGCCCTGCCCGCCAAAACCGCTGATGATGATACGTTCAGTCATTACCGTGTCACCAGGTCACCAAGTCACAAAGTCACCGGTAAATACAACAAGTGGCGCTGTGATTCAATGACGGGTGGCCTCATTTATTTAATCTTCCCCAAGGGAAACTCTTTGCTCATTGTATTCTGCATCCAGTCCAAAGAATCTGCGGGTGTCAAACTCCAGTACGTTGGACAGGCTGAAAGCACTTCCACCAAAGAAAAACCCTTATTGTCCATCTGATTCTTAAACGCTGCCTTGATCGCGCTTTTCGCCTTTAAAACCCCTTTGGGAGAATCGCACGATACCCGTTCTACAGAATATACCCCGGGCAGCTGCGCGACTATCTCTGATATTTTTAACGGATACCCTTCATTTCCTATATCTCTTCCCCGCGGGCTTGTCGCGGTCTTCTGGCCAATAAGGGTTGTCGGCGCCATCTGCCCCCCGGTCATGCCATAGACGGCATTGTTAATAAATATAACCGTTAGGTTTTCTCCCCGGTTAGCGGCATGAATTGTCTCCGCGGTCCCTATTGCCGCCAGGTCCCCGTCACCCTGATACGTAAATACTATATTCTGAGGCCGAACCCTCTTTATCGCGGTCGCTATTGCCAACCCTCTGCCATGAGGGCTCTCCACGCAATCAAAATTCCAGTAATTATAGGCTATCACCGCGCAGCCTACAGGCGTTATCCCGATAACCTGTTCCCTGATATCTAACTCGTCAATGGCCTCCGCGATCAAACGGTGCGCGATACCATGCCCGCAGCCGGAACAGTAATGGGTGTCAACGTCGCGTAAAGAGCTAGTCCTGCTAAAAACTTTTTTCATTAAGTATTCATTGTTACATTGCTAAATTGTTATGAGGATTGGCAATTTAGCAGTTTAACAATGCAACAGTTTTATTAATGATTTCTTCCTCTGAAGGGATTCCCCCTCCGGAACGGCCTAAAAATTCAACCTGAGCCCTGCCATTAACAGCCAACCGTACATCTTCCACCATTTGCCCATAAGACATTTCAATGACAAGAAACACGACCCGTTTACCGCTTACTGTTAACCTTTTAATTATATCTTCCGGAAACGGCCATACGCTGATTGGCCTAAGCAAACCAGCCTTTACCCCTTTTTTTCTTAGAATAGCCATTGCCTCTTTCGCCAGGCGCGCCATTGTCCCATAGGCGACTAAAACAACCTGAGCATCATCTATATACAATGCTTCCTGTTTCTGCTCGCGCGCCTTTATCTTTTTATATTTTTCCTGCAGTTCCAAATTGAACCGCTCTAATTCTCCCATATTCATATAAAACGACTTAACCACATGCGCGTCTCTTCCCTTGCACCCTGTCGCCGCCCACTTTTTAGTCGATAGTCGATAGTCGATAGTCGATAGCTTCTTTCTTTTACCATCGGCCATTGACCCTTGGCTATCGGCTAATAACGGCTCCATCATCTGTCCCAGCATACCATCGCTTAAAATAAATACCGGGATGCGGTACATATCTGCCAGCCTGAAGGCGTCCTTGGTTACCTCGTATGCCTCCTGAACGCTGGAAGGAGCAAGCGCGATACAATGATAATCCCCATGCCCTGGCTTTGTAGCTTGAAAATAGTCTGATTGTGCCGGCCAGATATTACCCAAGCCGGGGCCCGCGCGCATAACATTTACTATAACCGCGGGAAGCTCTGCCCCCGCGATATAGGAAATTGCCTCTTGCATAAGGCTTATCCCCGGGCTTGAGGAACTGGTCATTGCCCGCGCTCCCACGGCAGAAGCTCCGAATACCATATTGATCGCCGCAAGCTCTGACTCTGACTGGATAAAAACCCCTCCCTGTAAAGGCATATGCTCTGACATATAGGCAATGATTTCGTTTTGCGGAGTAATGGGATAGCCCGCGTAAAAAGTACATCCGGCATCAAGCGCCGCTTGCGCGATCGCCTCATTGCCCGATATTAAGATCTTCTGTCCCTTGGTCACCGGTCACTCCACTTATACTCTGTGTACATAACCATGTCAAATGCGGAGATTAAGTTATCAGGAGATCAGGATTTGGTAATTAGGATATCAGGATAGCGGGGACAAAATAGTGCCTATTCTCCTAATCCCCTGATTTCCCGATCTCCGAATCCCAATCCCCAGATCACCCGATATCCGTTTTTAACATATTAGCGTACGACTATTTATATACCTCTATCGCCGTATCCGGACAAATTACGCCGCAAAATGTGCATCCGGTGCAATCCTGCCCTAAAAACACTACCGGCTTAATGCCTTTCTTATTTAATACACTATCTTCCTTAAGCTGCCCCTTAGGGCAGACCTTGATGCAAAGCATACAGCCTTTACATTTATCTCTCTTAATTTTTATATGCGCCATACTTTGTTACTACAGGCTCCCGCCTGTAGTATTTCCTGTCATTCCCCACACGGGAGTGTGGGGCAAGGCTTCTCTTTCGCAATACGCCTTTATGCTTTTTGCGATACCTTTGGTATCAAGCGCGTATTTTTCAAGGAGTTGGCTTCTTTTGCCATGCTCGATAAATACGCAAGGTAACCCCAAACGCGCTATAGGCCTATTCACTACTTCTAATACCGCGCTTCCAAAGCCTCCGTCAAGGATACCATCTTCAACGGTTACCAGATATCTATAGCGTGATGAGAGCGTTAAGAGCCATTCTTTATCCAGCGGCTTAACAAAACGGGCATTAATCACGCATGCGTCCACGCCTTCTTTACCAAGGATATCCGCTGCCTCAAGGCAGTTTTGCACCATTGCCCCTAAAGCAATAATAGCAACATCTTTTCCTTCGCGCAAGACTTCTGCCTTGCCTAAGTGAAGGTCCTGACGCATTCCCAGGGATTTGCCTAGAATAGAAAATCGCGCATCGGCAGCTTTTTCCTTTGGATACCTGATTGCGCAGGGCCTGCCCATCGTAAGAGCAAAATCAAGCATTGCCTCCAACTCCGGGCCGCTTGATGCTGCCATCACCACTAATCCGGGGACACTGCGTAAATAGACAATATCAAAATTCCCCTGATGCGTTACTCCGTCTTCTCCGCTTATTCCCGCGCGGTCAAGACAGAGCACCACCGGCGCATTTTGCACACCGATACTCTCTATAATCTGATCATAGCTGCGTTGTAAGAACGTTGAGTAAATCGCGACAATCGGCTTCAGCCCTCGCTTCGCTAAACCAGCCGCAAAACAAATCGCGTGAGCTTCAGCAATCCCAACATCAAAAAAACGTTCCGGATAGCAATCGCGGAATTTATCTAACCCCGTGCCTTCGGGCATAGCCGCGGTGATAGCCACAACTTTCTTATTTTCTTTGCCTACGGCGACCATTTTTCTGCTGAAAATGTCGGTATAGGTTACGCAAGCAGAGGGAGAAGAAGGCTTACCGGTTGCGATATCAAAAGGGCCCGCTCCATGGAACCGAACCGGTTCGTTCTCCGCGGGAGGATACCCTTTCCCTTTTTTGGTTACCACATGCAATAGTATCGGCCCTTTAAAGGTAAGTAAATTCTTTAAGGTAGTAATAAGTAACGGTAAGTTATGCCCGTCAAGCGGCCCGAAATAACGAAAACCTAATTCCTCAAATAACATGCCCGGAACAAAAAATCCCTTAAGCTCCTTTTCAAATTTGTCGGCCAGTTTCAGGATGACTTTACCTTTTGGAAGGCGGCTGCGGATAAAATGTTCCAACGATTCACGGAAGCGGTTATACAAAGGCTGAGAGATAATCTTATTTAAATACACGCTTACCGCGCCCACACTAGGAGCGATACTTAGTTCGTTGGTGTTTAATACCACCAATAAATCTTTCTTCAGATGGCCGGCATTATTGAGCCCTTCAAAACACAGCCCTCCGGAAAGCGAACCATCGCCGATGACCGCGACCGCCTTAGGGCAGCCTCCGATACTTAAGCCTAAGGCAAGCGAAACCGCGTCTGAACTATGCCCCGCGGTAAAGGGGTCATAGTCTGACTCCGTATGCGTGGGGAAACCGCTTAAGCCGCCAAATTGCCTCACGGTGGAAAATTGTTTATTCCTACCGGTTAAAATTTTGTGGGAATATGCCTGATGGCCGACATCAAAGACTATTGCCTCAGACGGCATAGTAAGGCAATAATGCAAGGCGGTAATAATCTCCACCGCGCCTAGGCTTGAGGCAAGATGGCCTCCGTTTTTAGAAACAACATCAACGATGCGGCTGCGGATTTCAGTGCACAGGATGTTTAACTGCTGGAGGCTAAGTTTTTTTAAATCGTTCGGACTATTAATGGATTCTAGTAACATTTCAAAAATAACGTTACGCGTACCGTTAACCGCTCACCGCTTACCGATACGGTACACGGTTGGCGGTACACGCAACAATTATTACTCCTTATCTTGTTGCTGTTCATCCTCAAACGGCTTAAGCTGAAAGGTTCCCTCTTTTTTTGTTAAAACCTCGACTTTTTTCTGCACAGCTTCAAGGATTTTGGAACACCCCTGAACCAGACGGATACCTTCTTCGTATTTTTTCAATGATTCGTCTAAAGGAAGTTTCCCTGCTTCCAGGTCGCTAACAATTTTCTCCAATTTTTTTAGCGCTTCCTCAAATTTTATCTCCGCCATATCATCCTCACTTCCTGCCTGCCGGCAGGCGTTCGGAGTAAAGAGTAGCAAGTAGAAAGTAGTGAGTAAATAATGCTATTCTTCTTCCACTTACTACTTACTACTTTCTACTCACTACTCTCTACTCTCTACTTTACTAAGCACTTGGCTCACTATGCTTCCCGATTTTAAACGTGTCTGGATGCAGTCTGACGTCTTTAGCTGGGATAGCTCTGTAACCACTTTCATCTCAGGGAGCTTAAAGGTAATGCTGTATCCGCGCGATAAGATGTTTAACGGGCTAAGGACATTAAGCTTCTCGGCAAGATGCACAAACCTATGCCGGGTAACCTCCAGAATATGTTTTGCCCTCTGGCTTAAACGATGATTTAGTTCATCAACGCGCTGGACATAGACCTGAACCACGTTCAAGGGGTACTTAAGCACATACGCGCCTTTTAACCGGAACAATTCCTTGGCCAAGCTTTTTATTTTATTTTCCACACTCACGTTCATGCGAATCATTACATGCTCAAGCTCACCACAAAGCTCGTTTTTCTGCCGAGCCACAAGCTCTGCCGCGGCAGACGGTGTTGGGGCACGGACATCCGCGACAAAATCGGAAATGGTCCAATCAACTTCATGGCCAACAGCGCTCATTACGGGTATTTTGGACGCGTAGATTGCCCGAGCGACAATTTCCTCGTTAAATGCCCACAGGTCTTCCAAGCTGCCGCCGCCCCTGCCGACTATCAAAACATCAACATCTTTATACTGGTTAAAATCGGCAATTGCCCGGGCAATCTCTTGAGCCGAGCCTTCTCCTTGCACCTTAACCGGATTTAAAATTATTTTCACGAAAGGCGCCCGGCGCTTTAAGATATTCACGATATCTCTTATTGCCGCCCCTACCGGCGAAGTAACTATTCCTACGCGCAGGGGAAGAACGGGTAAAGGCTTTTTACGCGCTTCATCAAAAAGGCCTTCCCTGGCTAACTTTTCTTTGAGCTGTTCAAACGCAAGCTGTAACGCCCCTGTCCCCTTCGGCTCTAACCTTTGAATACTCAGCTGGTATTGGCCGCTTGGGCCATAAACATTAATTCTGCCAAAGGTAAGGCAATGCAAACCGTCTTTAAGCGCGAATTTCAGGCTGCTGTTTAAACCGCGGAAAAACACACAGCGCAATACACTCTTCGCGTCTTTTAAATTGAAATAAAAATGGCCTGATTGTGATTGAGAGAAGTTGGAAATTTCGCCTTCTATCCACACCTCAGGGAAAGTATTTTCTAAAAGCGTTTTAATATCTTCAGTAAGCTCGCTGACGCTATAAATACGCTTTTCTTCTTTTAAGCCTTTATTTTCTACGCGCATCCAACGCCCCTCGTCCAACGTCCTTCGTCCTTCATAAAATCGGAAGTTTTTCTTGTACTCTCTCAATCGCCCTAGCTTTACCGGTTGCCTCATCAATATCAATAATCGCCCCATGCAGCTGCACGTCTCCAGTTGCCACTTCAAAACGCACCGGCATCCCTGTTAAAAAACGCTCAATGATTTTCGACTTCTCCTGGCCGATTACCGAATCATACGGGCCGCACATGCCTGCCTCGGTAAGATAGGCGGTGCCGCCTTTAAGAATTTTCTCATCCGCGGTCTGGATATGCGTATGCGTTCCAATAACAGCCGTAACCAACCCGTCCAAAAAGTGCCCCATGGCGGCCTTCTCGCTGGTTGCCTCGGCATGGATATCAACAAGAATACCATCGGCTTCCTTTTTGATAACAGGAAGAATCTCTCTTACCGCCCTAAACGGACACTCTATTGGCTGCATAAAAACCCTTCCTTGCACATTCAGCACGCCAAGCCTAAAATTATTTTTTTTCACCACGCAATAGCCTTTACCGGGAATATTTGGCGCGAGGTTTAAGGGACGTATTACATACGGATGGTCTATAATTTTAAATACTTCCTTAAGCTTCCAGATATGGTCACCTGTAGTCAGGCAATCACAGCCATAACCAAATAATTCTTCAGCTGCTTTCGGGGTTAAGCCAGTGCCTCCGGATACATTTTCCGCGTTGGCGATAACGATATCTATCGCCCTTTCTTTTTTTAGCTTCGGAACAAGCACTTTCACCGCCTCTCGCCCCGGAGCGCCAACAATATCACCGATAAATAATACTTTCATCTTTATTCTGTGTAATATGTAACGAATGTAGGGGCGCGGTCTCCGCGCCCTTTGTCATCATTAAGGCGGGGAAACCCCGCCCCTACGTCATTGGTTCCTTTACACATTACACTAATTTATTTTGCGTACTCTATCGCCCGCATCTCACGGATAACCGTAATCTTTATCTGGCCGGGATACTCCATGCCTTCTTCTATTTTCTTACGCAGATCCCTGGCCATAGTCACGGCGTCATTATCCGTAATTTTATCCGGCTGCACGATAACCCTGATTTCGCGGCCTGCCTGTATGGCATACGATTTCTCGACACCTTTAAAGAGATTAGCGATAGACTCTAATTTATTCAAGCGCTTAACATAGGTTTCTAACGATTCCCGGCGCGCTCCGGGGCGGGCAGCGCTAATGGCATCGGCGGCAATTGCCATGACCCCAAGGATGCTTTTCGTTTCTTGCTCTTCATGATGGCATTCGATAGCAGAGATGACTTCGTTACTTTCGCCGTATTTCTTGGCAAGCTCAGCGCCGATGCGCGCGTGCGTCCCTTCAACCTGATGGTCAATGGCCTTACCAATATCATGAAGGAGGCCAATCCTGCGGCTTATACGAAAATCCATGTTCAATTCCGAAGCCATAACTCCCATAAGATAGGCAACCTCTTTGGAATGCTGAAGGGCATTTTGCCCGTAGCTGGTACGATAGCGCAGGCGGCCGAGCAATCTAATTAACTCTATATGGAGCCCGTGTATGCCTATCTCAAAGGCCGCGCGCTCCCCTTCTTCCTTAATCTTATCATCCATCTCGCGCCTGGTCTTCTCGGCAACTTCCTCAATTCTTCCCGGATGGATCCTGCCGTCAAACATAAGTTTTTCCAAAGTAAGCTTAGCCACCTCGCGCCGTACCGGATCAAATCCTGAAATAGTCACTGCCTCAGGAGTATCGTCAATAATCACATCAATACCGGTAGCCATTTCTAATGCCCTGATATTTCTTCCCTCCCGGCCTATAATCCTGCCTTTCATCTCATCGTTGGGAAGGCTCACCACGCTTACGGTAGACTCAACCGTATGCTCAACCGCGCAGCGTTGTATGGCAAGGCTTATGATTTCCCGGGCTTTCTTCTCCGCGCTGCTTTTTATTTCTTCCTCACTATTCCTGATTAAAACCGCCTTTTCGTTGTTTAACTCCTCCGATAAACGGGCAAGAAGCACCTGCTTTGCCTCTTCCATGGTAAGGCTGGCAATCTTTTGCAGGCGATCTTTTTCTTCATTGATTAACGCGGCAAGCTGTTTATCTTTGGCCTTAAGCGCTTCCTCCTGCGCCCTAAAAGCCTCATGGCGGGATTCTAATTCCTTTTCCTTTTTCTCAAGCAGCGCCATGCGCCGGTCAATATTGTCTTCCTTAACGCTGAGGCGTTTTTCCAAGTTCGTTAATTCTTCACGGCGCCCCTGGGTCGAAGCCTCAAATTCCTGGCGCAGCCGAAAAAGCAGATCTTTACCTTCAAGCTCTTGTTCCTTGCGCAGGGCGTCAGCTTCCCTTTTTGCCTGCTCAATGAGCTGATGGGCCTTTTCTTCGGCATCCTGAAGCTTTTTCTCTGCCAACTGCTTCCTTAAAAAATACCCAAAAAAAGCTGACGCCAATACAACAATAGGAGCTATAATCATTATTATCATTGGTTAGTTTCCTCCGCTATCAAACCACAAAGCCATGCTAAAATCGTAACTATTGCCTCTTAGCGTGTATTTTGCGGATTATTGTCCTAACGTTTATTTAATTTACCTCTAGTAAATACTATAGTGCTCCGTGACATAAATTCTTGCTATCCGCAACACTTCACTTGCCAGCGGGGGTGGCAAGGTTGTGTTTGAGCGGGGCGTACGGAAATTTTCGCGGCTTGGACCCGCCCTCGCTTTTAGTGGCGGGCGCGAAAATTTACGCCGAGTGAGGCCTGCCGCAGGAGCAGGCAGAACGTCCCCGCGAAAACATAACCTTGACAGGACCTCCGCCCTATATTCAAACATGATAGCGCAATGTCAAAATCTAATGTCACAGCGCACTAGTGCGCTGTATCTAACTCGTAACAACTAACGTTACAGTGCACTAACCTCAAAATCAAGTATCCGTCAAAAGACGCTGTGTAATTAATTTGAAAAATCACAGCGCGCTTGCGTGATGCTACACCAGCGCACAGAGCCACTTATTTCTGTAGTTTTAGGCAAAAAGGACTTTATTAACGCGTATATCGTGAGGCAGGCAATGAGGAAGATGCTTAAGGACCTGAAATCTAAAGGCTAAGCCGATTTTAGGAATGCTCTCAGGAAGCAGACTTAAAAACCTGTCATAATAACCCATGCCGCGGCCTAAACGGTTTCCCTTTGTATCAAAGGCCAATCCGGGGACGATACACAAATCAATCGCCTTAGGATCTATGGGCTTTTTACAACAAGGTTCATCAATAGAGTATGCTCCCTTCCTGAAATTATTTGTCGCTACCCCTGTCACCAAACAAGGGGTTATTTTCTTTGCCTTTATATCAGCTATTGGAACCGCGATTTTTTTCCCTAAGGTAAATGCCTCTTCCATCATCAGCCGGGTCTGAACCTCAGAACTAAGCGCGCAATAAAACATGATTGTTTTTGCCTGCTTAAATACTTTAAGTTTAAAAAGTTTCTCCTTTATTTTCAGAGAACTTCTTCTGACCGACTCCTCCTTCTGATTTTTCAATTTAGTTGCCATCAATTTCCGTAGTTCCTGCTTATCTGATGCTCCATACATTACTTCAACTCTTGCTTTTTCTTATAATCTTCAATTGCCGACTTAAGCGCTTCCTCTGCCAAGACCGAACAATGCATCTTTATAGCCGGCAGGCCGCCGAGTGCTTCGGCAACGGCTTTATTGGTAATCGCCAAAGCCTCATTGATAGTCTTGCCTTTAACCATTTCGGTTACCATAGAACTGGTGGAGATGGCCGCGCCACAGCCAAAGGTCTTAAACTTGACATCAATAATGACGCCGCTTTCCACTTTAATGTATAACCTCATGATATCCCCGCAGACGGGATTACCCACATTCCCGATACCGCTGGCATCGGGAATTTCGCCGATATTACGCGGATGCAGGAAATGATCCATTACTTTTTCACTATATGCTTGTTCCATTATACCTCGTTTCGCTCCTGAAAATACAATCGCAACCCGCAAACCCGTTAACCCGCTCACCCATTAACTAACATCTTATGGGGCTTCGTCGTTTTGCTGTAGTCCTTAGGCTTAGAGAGTTCCTTGATTTTATCTAATTGCCCTTTTTTTTCCAATTCCTTATAAATCAAAACCCAGGCACAATCTCTTTCTCTATCCACTTCGCACTTGCCTTTAATAACACCGCCGCAGGGGCCGTTAAGCAACCCCTTGGGACAGCGGGTAATCGGACAGATACAACCGGTCTTATCCAGAACGCACTCGCCGCAATTAGAGCAGACTTCGTGAAAATTACCCTTGGCATCCATCAGTGTTCCAAACAGAGAATCGCAGGCAGGTAAAACCTCTAATCCCATACGGTCACATGCTTTTACCGACTGCACCCCTAAACCACAGGACATAACCAGAATCGCCTGAGTATCTTTTAACGCCGGCATATTTTGGGCAAAGGCGGTTTTGGTCTGGGCGGCAATACAGGGAGCATTGGGAATTACCCAGCCGGTAACCTTTTTACCCTGGCTTTCCAAATACTGCTTCATCTCCACAACTTCCTTTTCACCACCGGTATGGCAGGTCGTTGAACACTCCCCACAGCCGACTATAAATACTTTATCTTGTCCTTTAAGGAAACCAGTAATTTCCTCTAAAGGTTTTCGCTTGGTAACAATCATAGTGCCTCTCAATTTACCCTCTTTTTTACACTCGGTAAATTGATCCCGAGCGCACGCGAGGGACATTATTAGCATACAACAGGTAAATTCAGCCAAACCTAGGCAAAACGCCAGAATGTTCTCACTAAAATTTTAGCACGCTTTAAGGCTAAACTCAAGAAAAATATGGAAGGATTAGTAACAGGTTAGTGAACGAAGGAAATTCTAAAATCGTCATTGCGAGCGAACAACCATAAATGCCCCCATTAACTAACTCATTATAAAGCCTCTCCTTAGAGGATAACTATTTCTTGCAAAACTCAGAGAGAAAGTAAAGTTAACCATATTTATGTTTTAGCGTAATCTCTTGCATTGAATTCGAATGTTCCAGTCATCAGGATTATAATAAAAACCTGTCATGATCTCGTCATCATTACACCACAACCATCTATCCCCCCATTTTGGAGAATCAAGAGTATTTACGTCTCGCCACACCCTTGTGCCTGCATTACCAATGCCCTCAGCATAAATTACACCGTTTACATGCAATTTCGCCTGGGGATCGTCTATCCCAATACCGACACGATTAGTGCCATCAACTATCACCATCGCATTTGTGCTTGAACTTACATCTTGAAAAAGAAGTTCACCGGGATTTGGAGTTCCTGAACCAGCTGCTCTAATCCTCCAATCATTATCATTTGAAACCATATTTATTTCTGCGGTTCCTCCTTCATTGTATATATAAGGGCCTATTCCCGCATTTATATTCCCATGTATATATAATGGGTAATCGCTATTTGACTCTATATGTAATTTTGAAAAGGGATTGGGAGCGGTCGTCCCTATCCCCACATTTCCACCTTCAGTAGCTAAATACGTATTGGAAGTAGTAGTCAATTCGGCATATACCCCATACGGCGCCGGATAATAGGTATCAATTTGTATGGTTTCCGTGGTCTGGGCGAAAGAAAGAGAGAAGAAAAATGCAAGATGAAGAATAATGAAAAGGCATATTTTTACAAATGGCATAAAATCCTCCTTTTGTTTAACGCTCCTTAGCCTACGCGTTTCTTGACAAAATCAAGCAATGCTTTATACGCGGGCTCTGAATCCTGGATAAAAACCTTGATTTGAGTAAAGCGGATATCTACATACTCGTGTGCTAAAATATTTCGTAATTTTGCAAACTGCCCCAGTTTTTTTGCGGCCGGGCTGTCAAAGTCAGGAAGCAAAAATAACTCTTCTAAGATTTCCCGGTAGGTTTGAGGGATACGTTTTTTTTCTGAGGCAAGCAGTATTTTAGCGCTATCTATTGAGGCGTTCACAATATTTTCCACCCATCGCTCAACATTTCTTCTTAAATCAGAATTATTTTCATAATCCTCTCGCAGTAAACCGCCAAACTTAGAATACTCCCCCAATTCTGTTTCCAGGAAGTCCGCGATTCTAATCAACCGCTCTTTATCAATACCGCTTAAAGATTGGGAACGCTGTTTTATCCTCCAGAAATCCTCCACAAAATCCCGGAAATATTCAGCCGCCGAACTTAGAGAGAGTAAAAGCCTTAAATACAAAGCTGCATCTTTTATAATGAGCGCCAGGCCATTCTCTAAAATAGATGCGGCGAGCACCGCGGGGGCACGATTTAAAACAACCAAATCCGTCTTTATCCCCGCAATCCTTTCCACATCAGACCAGATTTCATCTTCGCTTTCGTAGGTGTTTGTTTCTTCCCATTCTAAAGACCTGCCTTGAGGCCTGAAATACACCGCTATATCAACATCTGACTCAGAAGTTGCCTGGCCGGCAGCATAAGAGCCAAAAACAAATGCCATAGCCACTTCCTGCCGTTTTGAAAAATAGGCCTTCAGCAAATCAATTTTTTCTGTAATAATTTTATCCATATAACGGGAATGCTCTATTATATTTTAACATTAGCTGTTGAGCTCGTTAGCTAATCAGCTAAAGAGCTAGTGAGCTAAACAACCGGCTGACGTAGCAGTATACCAAAAAATCAACAAAGGAACACGTTATTTTTCGCAACGGTAGCAGCCACACCTACGCGGTGTGAAACACACCGCGTAGGTGTGGATTACTTTCTTCTTAACTTCTCCAATCTCTCCTTTATCTTCGCTTCATAGCCGATATCGGTTGGTTCGTAGTATTTAGTTTTGGATGGCATATACTCCTGCTTGACATAATGTTCAGGATATTCATGGGTGTATTTGTAACCCTTGCCATGGCCTAATTTATCCGCGCCGCTATAGTGGGTATCTTTTAAATGCGCGGGCACTTCCTGAAGGCGGTTTTCGGAGACGTCCTTGCTTGCCTTTTCAATTCCCAGGTATGCCGCGTTAGATTTCGGCGCGCAGGCAACATACACGGCCGCCTGGGCTAAAGGAATGCGGCATTCGGGTAAGCCGACAAATTCTGAAACCTGTAACGCGGCACTGGCTAAAACTAATGCCTGGGGATCGGCATTGCCCACATCTTCACTGGCACAGATACAAATCCTGCGGGCAATAAACCGCGGGTCCTCGCCCGCGTAAAGCATCTTGGCAAGCCAATAGAGTGTCGCGTCAGGGTCAGAGCCGCGCATACTTTTAATAAAGGCGGATGCCGTATCGTAGTGAGCGTCCTCATCGTGGTCATAGACGACAATTTTCTTCTGGATGGATTCTTGCGCGGCCGACAGATCAAAATTGACAACACCTTCTTTATCCTTTGCCGAAGTAAGCACCCCTATTTCAAGCGCGGTAAGCGCGCGGCGGGCATCGCCGTCACAGGACTTGCTTAAAAACTCTAACACCCCTTTTTGCATATTTATTTTCAGAGAGCCCAGGCCCCTCTCTGTGTCTTTGAGGGCGTTATTGAGTATCGCTCTTATTTCTTCTTCCGTTAACGGCTTTAGCTCGCAGACGAGGCTTCTGGAAAGAAGGGGCGCTACTAATGAAAAAAAAGGATTATGCACCGTTGCCCCGATTAACACCACATTACTTTCTTCAACATCCGGCAAAAGCACATCCTGCTGTGCCTTATTAAAACGGTGGATTTCATCGATAAAAAGGATGGTCTTTTTTCCCATTGCGGCCTTGCGCCGGCGCGCCTGGAAAATAACCTTACGCAATTCATCCACGTTAGAAAGCGTGGCATTAATAGCAATAAATTCTGATTTTGTTACGGAGGCGATACAATAGGCAAGAGAGGTTTTCCCAATTCCGGGAGGCCCATACAGAATAAGCGAGCTGATACGGTCTGATTCTATGGCGCGGCGCAGGAGTTTGTTTTTACCGAGGATATGGTTTTGCCCGATATATTCTTCAAGGCTCTTAGGGCGCATGCGCACCGCTAAAGGCAAGTCTTTGGTGGGATTAAGGTTTTGTTCTTTCGGAAATAAATCTGCGTTATTATTATTCGCGTAAATTCGCGCGCTTAAATCTTTACTCATCTTTTATTCGCGTAAATTCGCGGCTCAAAAAAAATCCCCGCGCATTGCCGTCGGACCGATTGCGTGAACCTTGTTCACAAGTGGGTGCCTCCTCGAGGAAGCGCGATGGCTTACCAAGAGAGTTTGAGCTCCCGTGTAAAAAGTGTTGGTTCAACCATTTCCTAGTCCTGACGCACACGGCAGGGAAAAAGACATTTCTTTATTACTATTTAAGTATAGCACCGAAATCAAAAAAAATCAAGCGCTTTTACCGAATCTCTCCCGACTTTGTTGCAAGCATTTTTTGTAATACTTTGTTTACCAATGAGTTCGGATAGATTTTTGCGCGTTGATTCAATAGCACGAATACAAACGGATTATAGCGAATGCGGACAGATTCTTTTTTTCCGCGGCATCCGTAACCATCCGCCTGAATCCGATTATCTAAAAATACAGGATTATTTAAAACTATATTTTAACTCAAAAGTTACGACAAACTTAAGAAACTATCCTTTTACCGGATTACCGCCTGTAATTCTAGGGAAAGTTTCCGGATTATTTCTTCTAAATAGGCGTTAACTTCGGCATCGGTGAGCGTTCTTTCCGGAGAACGGAATTCCAAGGATAGCGTAAGCGACTTTTTCCCCTTTCCGATTTCTTCAGAGCGGTAAAGGCCTTTGTAGCGTATGTGTTCAAGATTTTCCAGAGACAAAGCGTCAATAGCACCCACAATTTTTTGATACACTATCCCTTCATTGATCACCAGGCTTATATCGCGCGTAACCGAAGGATAGATAGGCAGCCCCCCGTATATCTTCTGAAAATTTACAAACGGCTTTAGATTCTCCAGATTAAGCTCCGCGGCAATAATATTGGCTAAATCTATTTTACAATCAGCTAGGATTTCTTCTTTTACCCTGCCGATAGTCCCGATTTCCTTATCCCCAATACGAATACCCGCGGTTTGCCCTTCCTTATAGCTTGCATTCATACTATTAAAAAATTCAACGCCACAGAGCCCAAGCTTCTCAAGCAATAACTCCACAATACCTTTTACCTCTAAAAGCTCCCGGCCATCGGCAATCAATCCCAACGCGCGAAATTCAACCCCTTGATTAAAACAATCTCCTATCTCAAAAAATGAGCATTTTCTGCTGCCAGATTCCACATTACAGCGCAGGCTCGTCAACAGTCCCCATAACAGAGTAGGCCGCAAAACTTCCTGTTCCATACTTAAAGGGTTTTGTAATCGGATCACGCTGGCTAATGAAACCCTTGCTTTCCGTAAACTCTCTTCGCTTACCAGGCTATAGGTAATCACCTCGTGCGCGCCTACGCCCATGAGCGTCTCCCTTATTTTTTCTTGGATAGTTAAAAGCAAATCCTCTTGTAGCGCGGATAGCTTTATTGCCGGAATGCTTAAGGGAATAGTGTCATATCCTGCGATACGGCAGACTTCTTCAATCACATCGATTTCGCTTGTTACGTCCTGGCGAAACGCGGGAACCTCTATTTTCAGAACGTTTTTTCCCGATGCCGCTACCTTAAACTCTAATGCCTTAAAAATAGATTTAACTTTTGAAAGAGCTATCTCTTGGCCTAATAATCTTTTGACACTTGAAACATTAAAAGTAATTATTTTCTTTTGTGTTTTCGGAGATCCCGCCTTATAGAGCTCACCCAATTCACCTCCGGCATGCGTAATAATAAGCTTTGCCGCGTAATCTGAATTTTCAACAACACTGGCTTTATCAACTGAGCGCTCAAAACGATAGGAAGAATCGCTGGAAATCCCAAGCAAACGGCTCGCGCCGCGCGTTACCAGCGGCGAAAAATACGCGCTTTCTAAAAGAATATTTCGCGTAGACCCATGTACCTCGGTCTCTTCCCCCCCCATAATTCCCGCGATGGCAATGGGGTTTTTCTCATCCGCGATTACCAGAATCTCCGGCGTAAGCCTTCTTATTACGCCATCTATCGTAATTATCTCTTCTGTGTTCCTCGCTCTCCTTACAATAATCTTTCTCTGGTGACGTGGTGACGCGGTGACGTGGTGACTATTTATTTTATCCACATCAAAGGCATGAAGCGGCTGTCCCGTAGTAAACAAGACATAATTAGTGATATCAACAATGTTATTTACCGGCCGCAACCCTATTGCCTGAAGCCGCTTTACCATCCACGTAGGCGAAGGCTCAACCTTAACATCACGAATTATCCGCGCCGAATAGAATGGGCAGGCGGCTTTGTCTTCAATAGTAACCGTCCATCGTCCATCGTCCTTCGTCCTTCGTCCTTCGTCCATCGTCCTTCGTGTTTTTGCAATCTTCAGTTTCTTCCCCGTTATCGCCGCTATTTCCCTGGCAATACCAATAACCGAAAGCCAATCCGGGCGGTTTGAGGTAATTTCAATTTCAAAGACAAAGTCATCGTCAAAGGCATCTATAGCCTTAACTTCTAAACCCGCCATTGTCAGCTTATCCGCTAACGCCTCAGGTTTAAGCGTGATATCCACAAAATCTTTTAACCAATTATAGGTAACCTTCACCTAAAAACCTCCTTAAGATACAGTTGTAGCACGGGCGGCAAGATTGTATTTGAGCCCCGCCGTAGGCGGGGCGAAAATACAACCTTGACAGGGCCCGCGCCTTCTAAAACTGCCTCAAAAACCTCAAATCATTCTCATAAAACAAACGAATATCATTGATACCGTACTTAAGCATAGCAATTCGGTCTACCCCCATGCCAAAGGCAAAGCCGGTATAGGCACCTTTTGGATATCCCACATTGGCAAAGACATTAGGATGAATCATGCCGCAACCCATAATCTCAAGCCATCCCTTACCGCCACAGACACTGCAACGCTTCTCCTGGTGACCTTGTGACTTGGTGACCTGGTGACTCTTACATAGTATGCATGAAATATCTACCTCCGCTGATGGCTCGGTAAAAGGGAAAAAATGCGGCCTGAAACGCATTTTTATATTCCTACTAAAAAGTTTCTTCGCCAAAACAGAAAGAATCCCTTTAAGATCAGAAAATTTCACATCCTCATCAACCAAAAACCCTTCTATTTGATGGAACATAAAAGAATGCGAGGCATCCACCGCGTCAGGCCGATACACCTTCCCCGGCACAATCACCGCCAAAGGCGGCTTATGTTTTTTCATCACCCTGATTTGGACCGGCGAGGTATGGCTGCGCAATAAAAACCGATTCTTTTCTTTTTCTGGTGACCTGGTGACTTGGTGACTTGGTGACTTTATATAAAACGTATCAAACGCGTCCCTTGCTGGATGGTCTAAAGGAATATTAAGACCGGTAAAATTATTAAACTCTGTCTCAACTTCCGGGCCCTCGGCGATAACAAACCCCAGCTTGGTAAAGATATCGGATATTTCCTTTACTGTCTGCGCGATAGGATGGGCTGTTCCTGCCTGAGGGATTGCCCCCGGCAAAGTAAAGTCAAACTGCTCAAACAAAGCAGTTGCATCTTCCTTAATCTGCCGCGCTCTTGCCTCAAGAAGTTGATTAAGCTTATTTTTTAAAAGATTGGCGTTTTTTCCGTATTCCGGGCGCGCTTCCAAAGGAAGCGTGGGAATGATTGCCGTGATTTCAGCAAGCAAGCCTTTCCTGCCCAGATACTGTATCCGCAATGCTTCCAGCAAAGCTGCATCCTGGGCCTGGGCTATTTTTTGCCGAGCCTCTTCTTCAAGAGCTGTAAAATCGAAAGACATATGAACGCTCCCAATAAAATAACAATTAATGTATGTTTTCCCCGCGCTAAACGGTGCGTGACTGCTTTCCCTTCTCTGGCCTTTATCAGAGCCAAAGCGTGTATGTCTACATCTCCTCCGTGCATTTTGCAGGCGCGGTTAAATACGCCCCTTACTTCAAGCCAATCGCCTTTGGCGGTATAGCCGCCGGTAAAAGAAATTACGCTTAAAAAATTATCAGGGGCCCAGACGCCAATGGCGTTATTTCCGTCGTTTACATTAATCCAGAAATGCTCCCCGCGCGCCATGGCCTCGCCAATGGCCTCACCCTGATAACTTACCTCTTTGCCGTTCAACTCTTTGGCGCGCTCAATAAGCTCTGTTGAGGTGACGGTTGTTTGGGCATACGAGACAGAAGATAGGCAATAGGCAACGGATAATAATAACGAGAGACGAAAGACGCAGGACGCAGGACGAAAGAACGGCGGCGTTTCACGTTTCACATCCCACGTCCCTCGCCCCACGTCCCTCGCCTCACGTCCACGGGGATTTCTCATTTTCCCCTCACAAAGGCAATAAAGAACCCTGCAAGCGTAAATACCGACATAAATTCAAGCCGTCCAATCCACATCTGAAGTATGTAAGTAACTTTGAGGACTGCCGGCATAGCAGGCGTCGTTATTCCACAGCTTAAACCCACGTTTGCCGCGGCTGAGGTTGATTCAAAGAGTGCCGCGAGCGCCGGATACCCAAGCATCATCCCGATAATTGCCCCCACGGCATAAAGGCCGAAGTAACAAAAAGAAATTAATACCGCCGAACGCACCTGCCGGTCTTCCAGCACCACATCCTTAATATGATGGTATTTTTCCACAAAAACTGCCGCCTCAGGCAACATTATTTTTTTTACATCATTGTATAAGGCCTTAAAGATAACCCCTATTCTCAACATCTTGATACCGCCGGTAGTAGAACATACGCCTCCGCCTAAAGCCATAGCCAAGGTTAAGGCTATCAAGGCAAGAGCTCCCCATTCATGGATAAACTGCCGGGCGTAAATGGTCTGAAAGCCTGTGCCGGTGTGGCCTGAGATTAATTGATAAAACCCTTTCCTGAATAACCCCAGGGCATCGGGGTATACCCCTAATTTATTGAGGCCGATGGCGAGCAAGAAAAAGGTAAACATGGCCGTCATAAAAAAAGTCCGCGTTTCAATATTATCCGCTATTTCTTTTCTCCTCTTGAGCCAGACGGTATAATGAAGCTTAAAATTCATAGCTCCTAAAATCATGATAACGATAGTGATAACTTCGTAAGCAAGGCTATGGTAATATAATAGGTTTTGGGATTGCGGAGCGAAGCCTCCGGTATCAAAAGCGGCCATAAATATGCATACGCCATGGAAGAAGCTGTTTATCCAGGACATCCCTTCCATTTTACCGGTAACCGCCAACGCGATTGTCCCCAACACAAGGTAGGTTATGCTTACGATCCAAATAAAACGTGAAGTTTCAACCACATTCGGCAGAATTTTTTCATCCCGGGCCTCTCCCACATACATCCTAAACGCGCCGGCTGAGCCGCGCACTAAGAACGAAAGGGCGATAACCACAACTCCCTGTCCTCCAAGAAACATAATCACATGGCGCCAAATGTTTACAGCTCTACTAATATGGTCAAGGTCCCGCACAAGCACAAGCCCGGTAGTAGCAAAACCGCTCATTGAATCAAAAACACAATCAAGAAATGATTTCCAGTGGCCGCTGAAATAGAAGGGGATTGCTCCTAAAACCGCGGCGATAAGCCACGCCAGGCTAACCACCACCATTCCGTGCATCCAGCCCAAATCCTTTTCGGTATGACAAAGCATGGTGAGCGCTTGGCCAAAAATCAAACAGATAAGAATGCTTATCGTAAAATCATAGAGAGGATTTATCTCGCGAAAGAGAAGCGCGCAGGCTATGGGAAAAATCATCGTCATGCCCAACCCGATGATAATCTTTCCCAGGTAATATCCGATTGTTTTAAGATCGCCTAATGTCGGCTTAAGAACCATTGGAGTAGTTTGACCACATAGATAACGCCGAAGCTCATTATAATAATCGCGAAACTATAGGCTATTTCTACCAAAATTCCAGAAGAGGACTGATATAAGCCAAAGGCCGCGGTTTTAAAATTCATCCCGCACCTTCCTGCCTGCTGGGCAGGCAGGCTTTTTTATTCAGAACTTCCTTTATAGGGGTAGGGGAAAAATGCGCAAAGCGGCTAATTTTTAATGAAAGCAACGATAGAGAAGGCGCTGAGTTCATAATTTTCCGATAAGATAGGTTAACAACTGCTGTTCCTGCTCCACTTTGGTAAGGGCGATAATATCATCTCCTGCCTGAAGCACGGTATTCCCCTTAGGGATAATAACCTGATCGGTCCGGATGATAGAAACCAAGACGGAATCTAAAGGTAGTTGTAACTCCTGGAGCGACTTATTAATAACGGGTGAATCAGAAGGCAGGTCTACTCGTATAATGGCAAGTTTCCCGCGTTTAAAGCTCATGAGGTTTACAAAATCAGCGAAGGAAACCTCCTCTTCAATAATTTTTGCGAGGATAGCGGTAGCATCAACAGGCACATCCACGCCTAATTGGGCAAACACCGTTTCATTTCTGGGATCATTAATTCTGGCTACCGTGCGGGAAACCTTGAATTTCTCCTTCGCGAGCTGACAGACAACCAGATTATCTTCATCTTCACCGGTGACGCTGGCGACCACGTCCGCGCGCGCGACACCTGATTCTTCAAGATATCGCGGCTCACAGCCATCACCGTGAATTACAATACAGTCAAGATCCTTAGCGATTGCTTCGCATACCCCGCGATCCCGCTCAATGACAACTACCGTATGCTTATCCGCGGAAAGCCGCTTGGCCAGGATATGCCCAATTTTCCCGCCGCCGACGATTATGATATACATTTACCCTCGCTTCGCTCGGGAGAAAATAGTAGAGAGTAGTGAGTAAACAGTATTCTCATACTACCTACTCACTACTATCTACTATCTACTTTCTACTCCCTACTTTCTATTCCCTACTATTTACTCGTTCCGCTATATTTTAAACCTGCTTCGGACGGTATCTAAGCTTTCGGTTTTCACCAAGGCCATAATGACATCATTTTTCTGCAGCCTTGTTTTGTACTCCGGAAGAATTACTCCTTTAATGCCTTTAATCATTACCACTAATAACTCACCGGGCATATTAATTTCTTCAACAGTTTTTCCCGCGATATCTTTATCAACTTCAATCTCAAGCACACCGACATCCTTGCTTTCAATCAGGTAGCTGGAAAAACGGCTTTCAATAATCTTATCGCGAATCATTGCCGCGAAAAGAATAGTCCCGCTGATAATATCAAGGCCTAAGCTTTTATAAATATCCGCCCGGCTTGGATCATAGACCCTGGCAATGACTTTAGGGACCTTGAAAATCTTCTTGGCCACCTGCGCGGCAACGATGTTGCTGTTATCACCGTTAGTCACACTGCAAAAGGCATCTGCCTGGGCAATCCCTGCCTGCTTTAACAGCTCTACGTCAAAACCATTGCCCACCAGCGTCATCCCGTTAAAGGTTTTACCTAACCGGTCAAAACTTTTTGGCGAACGGTCTACCACTACCACATTATGCCCTTCGCTTGAGAGCAATTTTGCTAATTCCGAACCGACCCTTCCGCAACCGACGATTATGACGTACATGTACCCTCGCTTCGCTCGGGAAAAAAAAGTAGTTAGTAGTTAGTTATCACTGAAAAAGTGTCTTTTAAACACGAATTCCCACGAATTACACACTAATCATCACGAATACAGCGACGAAGTAATTCGTGTGTATTTGTGTGTAATTTGTGCCTATTCGTGCAAAATAAAGGTTTTTCAGCAATAACTAGTTAGTAATTAGTAAACAGAATTTTATTTTCCACTATCTACTCTCTACTCTCTACTCTCTACTTACTACTGTTTACTATCCTTTCGCTACTTCAATAATCTTCTGAAATACCTTTGCGTCATTTACCGCTAACTCCGCGAGCATCTTTCTGTTTAAAGTTACGTTCGCCTTTTTTAAGCCGTTGATAAACCGGCTATAGGTCATTCCGGCAGCCCTTACCGCGGCATTAAGCCGCGCAATCCAAAGTTGGCGGAATTCAATTTTACGCTTCTTGCGGTCGCGGTAAGCATACGTATCACTGTGTAACAACGAACGCTTTGCCTGAAGGTACTGTTTGGAACGATCACCCCATTGGCCTTTCGCCCTTTTCAAAACTTTCTTTACCCGTTTTCTTCTCACAACGCTTGTTTTAACTCTTGACATATTCTCCTCACTTCGTTTTAAAAGTAGTAAGTAGATAGTAGTGAGTAGATAGTATTTTCCTTTTCACTTACTCTCTACTTGCTACTCCCTACTTTCTACTTATATGGTAGCATCCTTTTAATCATCCGTTCCTGGGTTTTATCTACCAAGGCCGTTCTTTTGAGCTTACGTTTACGCTCCTCTTCTTTTACCGAAAGAAGATGCCCTTTACCGGCAGTCCCCCGTTTTATTTTTCCTGATTTTGTAATCCGGAATCTTTTTCTGATTCCTTTTCTTGTTTTCAACTTTGGCATTATATCCTCACTCCATTTTAAAAGTAAAGAGTAGTAAGTAGGGAGTAGTGAGTAAGTAAAAAAGCGGCACTTTCTACTTTCTACTATTTACTTTCTGCTATTTACTCTCTACTCATTTCCCGTTACTTGACTATACTTTCGGGCCGATAATCATCGAAATAGCTCTCCCTTCAAGAATAGGGGGTTTTTCGACAATACCATACTGCGTCGACTCAGCAATAAACCTATCTAATATACGGCGGCCTAATTCCTGATGCGACATTTCTCTCCCCCGGAAAAACATGCCTACCTTCACCTTATCTTTCTTTTGCAAAAAAGTGATAAGACGTTTTAGTTTTACCTGATAATCATGCTCTTCTATATTTGGCTTTACCCTGATTTCTTTAAGGTGCACCTGGTGCTGGCGTTTCTTGCTTTGGCGCTCTTTCTTTTCCTCCTCATATTTGAATTTTGAAAAATCCAAAATCCTGCAAACCGGAGGAGCCGCGTTAGGCGCCACTTCAACTAAGTCTAACTCATACTGCTCTGTCATGGCAAGCGCCTTTTGCAACGCGACAATTCCCAATTGTTCTCCCTCTGGGCCGATAAGCCGCACCTGTGGCGCACGAATTCTTTCATTTACTCTGATAAACTTTTGAATAGTAACCACCTCCTGTTTAGTTGATAGCGCATGGCATATAGTTTATAGCTTTCGGCTATACACCATAGGCTACAAACCGTTATTGACGATTAAGTATCTCTTCCTTCACCATTGCGATAAATTCACCACAATCCATCTGCCCCTGATCACCGGCACTTCTTTTTCGTAACGCAACCTTGTTAGCCAGAGCTTCTTTCTGCCCAATGATAATGATATAAGGCGCCTTCTCTACCTCCGCATTACGGATGCGCTTGGTAAGGGTTTCGTTGCGCGTATCCATGTCTACCCGCAGGTTTTCTGCCAATAGTTTCTCTTTTACGCTCAGGCCATAGCTCTCATCTTCTTTTCTTACGGGAATAATCACTGCCTGCACCGGTGAAAGCCATACGGGAAGAGCGCCTCCATAATGTTCAATGAGCGCGCCAAAAAACCGTTCTAGCGAACCAAGCACCACACGGTGCAGCATCACCGGCTGCCTTTCCTTACCTTCATTATCAACATACTTTAAATCAAAACGCGAGGGCAAAGCAAAATCACACTGAATAGTCGCGCATTGCCATTCTCTTTTTAGGGCATCCTTCAATTTTATATCTATCTTAGGCCCATAAAAAGCTCCATCCCCTTCGTTTACTTTATACATCAAATTTTTTTCTTTTAAAGAATCTTCCAGCGCGGCAGTTGCCTGCAGCCAATCCTCATCACTGCCGATAGAATCTTTGGGGCGCGTGCTCAATTCGATTGCTACCTCATGAAAGCCGAAATCCTTCATTGCCGAAAAAACAAAATCCACCACCTTCTTAATTTCTTCTTTTACCTGTTCCTGAGCGCAAAAGATATGCGCGTCATCCTGGGTAAATCCGCGTACCCGAAGCAAGCCGTGTAAAACCCCTGCCCGCTCATGCCGGTAAACAGTGCCTAATTCAAACAAACGTATCGGTAACTCCCGATAGCTGCGCAGTTTTGATTTGTAAATCAAGATATGGCCCGGGCAATTCATCGGCTTAAGCACGAATTCTTTCGTATCTATCGCAAAGGTATACATATTCTGCCGATAGAATTCGTAATGTCCGGAGGTCTGCCACAGCCCCTGCTGCATGATATGCGGGGTAATCACCATCTGATAGCCGCGCTTCTGGTGTTCATCCTTTTCATAATCCTCTATTAAACGGCGGACGATTGCTCCTTTGGGATGATAAAAGACCAAGCCCGCGCCTGCCTCATCATGATAGATATCAAAATACCCCAAGGCGGGCCCCAGCTTGCGATGATCGCGCTTTCTGGCTTCCTCCACATTCTTTAGATATTCATCAAGCTCCTGTTTATTTTCAAAACAGGTGCCGTAAATCCGCTGAAGCATAGGATTCGTCTCTATGCCGTGCCAATAAGCCCCAGCGATTGATAGAAGCTTAAAATTTTTTACTTTATCCGTCGACTCAATATGCGGCCCGCGGCAAAGGTCGGTAAAACGGCCACCAGTCTTATAAAGAGACACCGTATCCGCGGGAAGCTCGTTAATTAAATCCATTTTATATTTCTCCCCGAGGCCAGAAAATAATGCGAGAGCCTCTTTCCTGCTTATTTCTTCGCGGATAAACGGCAGCCGCTCATTTACTAGTGCCTGCATTTTTTGTTCTATCTTAGCCAAATCATCAGGGCCAAAGGGCTCCTTTTTATCAAAATCATAATAAAAGCCGTCTTCAATGGAAGGGCCAATGCCAAGCTTAACCTCCGGCCAAAGCTCTTTAACTGCCTGGGCCATAATATGCGAACACGAATGGCGTAGAGTAGAAAGCTCCATAGTGGTTTTAAGGCACTTACACCTTTATTTCTTTCCCGTTTTTCCGGATCTCATGAACCAAAGGGGTTTCCTCTTTTCTAAAATCTTCAGGGGATAATCCCATTGGTTCAAGTAAATTTTCAATATCTTTTCTGCGCAGCGTATGCCATAAATAAGAAATAGCATCCATTTTTTCAAACTTGGGAGAAACCACGCAGACATCAACGTCGCTGTAACAATGCGGATTATTTTTGGCATATGAGCCAAACAAATACACCTTATCGACGGGGAGGCGGTGTTCTTTCTTTAAATAAGAGATATAATCCCTGACATTAGTTTTTATTTCTTTGAAGGTGTATTTTTTTTTATCCATAAGTATAAATCTTCCGTAATCTTAAAGTATTTTTCCGCATATTTCTTTGTTGCTTTCTTATAAAAAGAAAATTTATAATCATCATAGCGCGTTTTGATATTGAAAGTAGTAATTTCTTTTAACTCTTCTATTTGCCTGGAAGGCAATTCTAAGCCTGTTAAATAAGCCAAGTGCAATAAATTATGGGTTAAAGGAGGGAATTTCTTTGTTTTAAAAGCTACAACCGCTTTAAGTTGCGCCTCTAAAGCCAAATGGCAATAAAAAAGAGCATCTGCATATCGTCTTGATTGCAACAAGCTTCCTGCAGTCTTCCACTTTTCCTTGCCATTGATGATCCAATACTGTGAAATTTTATTTATGTTCATACGTTCTATGATTAGTTACCGTTTTTGCTTTTCTCTTAGCTCTTAATTCTTAATTCTGCTTTACTGGGCCCAAGAGGACTTGAACCTCTGACCTTTGCGATGTCAACGCAACGCTCTAACCAGCTGAGCTATGAGCCCGAATATTTAAATCGCTTTGACTATAATGAATACCAACTAACCAATCCCGACGCTCACTTGCGTTCAGTCGGGACTCCGACAACCAATGCTTTTATCGGTTCGTCGGAGCTGAGCTATGAGCCCGAAATCTTAATTCACATCACCTACAGCGAACACACTTCTAACCAGTCCGCCGTAGCACGTTAGTGCGAAGGCGGGCTTAACTACGAGCCCATCGTTCGAAAATGGGCAAGGAGGGAGTCGAACCCTCACGACCTTACAGCCAACAGATTTTAAGTCTGTCGTGTATGCCATTCCACCACTTGCCCAATAGAAAGTATACAAACCCCTTGCAAATCAACTTGAAATAATTAGTTATCACTGAAAAAGCGTCTTTTAAACACGAATTCCCACGAATTACACACTAATCATCACGAATACAGCGACGAAGTAATTCGTGTGTATTTGTGTGTAATTTGTGCCTATTCGTGCAAAATAAAGGTTTTTAAGCAGTAACTAATTATGTTTGCTCGGGATCAAATTTCGCTTCTCAAAAAATTGGAGGCGACGAGCGGATTCGAACCGCTGAATAGAGGTTTTGCAGACCACTGCCTTACCACTTGGCTACGTCGCCATAAATCTATCTTAAGATCCTCTTTACCTCTCTCACAATATCTTCCACATCTGCCAAACAACCAATGCCGCGCTTTCCACAGGCCAGCTTTCCTTCTTGCGGGCCTATAAAGGTATATCCTATTTTCTTCAGCTTGGCAATGTTTTCCTGCGTAATAGGATGCTCATACATAGCGGTATTCATTGCCGGCGCAATCAAAACCGGCGCCTTGGCAGCCAATACCGTCGCGCTCAACACATCATCGCAGATGCCGGAGGCTAATTTATTAATCATATTCGCCGTCGCGGGGGCAATGAGGATTACATCCGCTTTATCTGAAAGCGCGATATGCTCAATATCCCAGCTTTCTGGCTCTGTAAACATCCCTGAATAAACCTTATTACGGGAAAGCACCGCAAGGCTCAGGGGCGTAATAAATTCCTTGGCATCATCAGTCATGACTACCGTCACGCCAAAGCCTTCCTGGCTTAAATCCCGAATAATATCGCATGCCTTGTAGCTTGCGATACTCGCGGTTACCCCTAAAACAATTTCTTTACGTGCCATATCCAGGTAGTGCTCCGTCAAATTAATTCTTATAGGTAAGCGGAATTTGACTCCGCACTTCCGCTATGGGGGCAATGGTTCGACTTCGCTCACCATCCTGAGCCTGTCGAAGGAGCCCCCCTTCGGCGTCCGCCTACGGCGGACTGAGCACCCCCCAATCGTGGGGAAAATCTTTCCCCACACCCCTTTTACTACACCGTCGCACTATTAAAAACTAATTTGACGGTGTAGTAGCATCCGTTTTTCGACTAGAGTGCCAGGCGACTGAAGCTTCATCTTCAAGGAATTCACTTTCAGCGTTATCGAAAGATTAGCTTTTCCCCTTCTTCATTTTTACTTTCCCCTCAAGAATCTCCAAAAGGGCAATGGTTGTCGGTTTTACATTTACCTCGGCCTCGATCAAACGGGGAGCACCTTCGGCAACCTCAAGCGCGCGCTTCGTAGCAACAATAATCAACCTATAAATGCTGGAATCCGACTTATCTAGCAAATCTTCACGGTAAATAGTTTTCATGGCTTCCTGCTCCTGTGTCTTTTAGATTAAAAATTATATCAAGGGTTTCATTAAGAATCAACCCTTAATCGTTCCGCTAAAATTACTGCCGATAAATTTTTCAGTGCCTGGGATAACACCTCATTAACAATAACATAGTGATAATACCGAGCGAAGCGCATCTCGTCTTTGACGATAATAAGCCGCTTTCTCATGGATTCTGTAGTTTCGCTTAAACGCCGCTTAAGCCGATCCTTAAGGTTCTTAAGGCTGGGCGCGGCAATAAAAATAAGGACCGTAGCTTTCGGAAAAAGCCGTTTTAAGCTCAGCGCTCCTTTCACATCGACACATAAGAGCGCGTCATTACCTTTGCGCAAAATCATTTCTAAATCCTTCTTAGGAGTCCCATAATATTCTCCGTAAATTTGCTCCGATTCCGCGAATTCCCCTCGTGCCTTTCGCCTGAGGAATTCTGCCTTAGAGATAAAGTGATAATCCCTGCCGTTTCTTTCCATACTACGGGGAACACGGGTAGTCACGGTAACAATCTTCGCGAGGCTTTTATGGAAATCTTTTTTTCCCCGCAGCATCTCAAGTAACGTGGTCTTGCCCGAACCTGACGAACCTGAGACGATAAAAAGCCTGCCCCTCCTTTTTTTGTTATTCCACATTCTGGACCTGTTCGCGAATCCTGTCTATTCCGCTTTTTATCTTTACTACCGACGAAGAAATCTTCGCGCTTTGCGCCTTAGCGGAGATAGTATTTGCCTCCCGCTGGATCTCCTGTGAAATAAAATCCAACTCCTTCCCGCAGGCTGCTGGTTTTTTGATGGTCGCGAGAAAATTTCGGCAATGATAGCTAATACGCGTTAATTCTTCGCTGATATCCGTATTTTTGCTAAAGACGCTGTACTCCTCTTCGGATAACAGCCGTTTTTTCTCGCCCTCTATCTTTTTTTCACAGTGTATAATTTTTTCAACTTCCTTTTGTATCGCGCTTAGGCGCCCTAAGATATCTGCCGACAAAGCCTTTCCCTCTTTTTGGCGTATAAGGGTTAATTGTTCAAGCGCCTTATTGGTTACCAGCTTTACTGCCTGCATAAATTCCGGGCCCGGAGTTATCTTCTCGACCCTAATAATACCTTCCAAATGTATAATCTCGTTAAGGCTTAAGGTATCGTTTAACTTCAGCCTCTGGCCGAGATGGCGCAAGGTTTTAAGGTAATTCTCCGCCAAATCATAATCTACCTGTACCTTAGGATGCCGCTTCTCAATGGATAAAACAACACTGACCCTGCCGCGGTTTATTTTATTTTTCACCTGCGTCTTGACCATTTCCTCAACCGCGCCTAGGCCCTCAGGGAGATGCGTCAGGCATTCAAAATAACGATGGTTAAGGCTGCGTATTTCCACATGAAGCTGTATATTTTTGTAATGTGCCGCGCCCTGCGCGAACCCTGTCATACTGATTAACATTGGCGATATCTCTCCTTTTACTATTTTACCCAAACGCGCTGTTTTACTTCTTTGGCAATGATTTCTTTTGAAGGATACAGGTCAACAATAATTTCATCGGGGCCAAACCAAAGCTGAATCTCGCGTTGTGCCTCCTGCTCATTACTTGAGGCATGAATCACATTCTCATAGACGCCTTTGGTCGTAATCCTTCCGTAGGCTCCCCGGATAGAAACAGGGTCCGCTTCTTCGGGATTCGTGGCGCCGGCTAAGGCGCGGACCTTATTAATGGCATCTTCACCCCAATAGACCATCGCCATGACTTTGCGCCGGCTGTGAAGCTCACCCATAAGGTAACAGATTAATTCCTCAAAAAAAGGCTTATCCTGCAAATGCACATAATGCTGCGTCGCCAATTCTTTCGAGACCTTGGCTATCTTCGCGGCCACAATTTCTAACTTCGTCTCTGAGAGACGAGTTAATATATTTCCGGTGAGCGATTTTTTTAATCCATCAGGTTTAATTAATACTAACGTCGCTTGCTCTGCACCCATGTTTAAACACCCTCCTTTTATTTTCTAAGAAAACAGGTTAACGCTTGATGGCCTTATATATCCGTTCCAGGTCATCATGGGAATAATATTCAATGAGAATAGCGCCGCGCTTACGCCCGGGGACAATGCGCACTTTAGAGCCCAAAAATTGCTGAAGCTCTTCTTCAATAGCCTTTATGTGGGGATGTTCGTTTAAAACAGCGGGAGATTTTTGCTTCCGTGCCTTTTGGTGAGGCAAAATCAATCCTTCTAATTCTTTTACTGATAAACCCTCAGACACCGCTCTCTGCGCCAACGCCTCCTGGCGGGAGGCATCCTGTAATTCAAGCAGCACCTTGCCATGAGCAAAACTAAGCAGGCTCTTACGAATCATTGCCTGGATATCCGCGGGCAATTTTAACAAACGTAAGGTATTGGCCACAGAAACCCTTGCCTTTCCAATAGTCTGGGCAATCTTTTCCTGGCTAAAACTAAACCGTTCTATTAAATGCTTAAAGGCACACGCTTCTTCAATAGGGTTCAAATCCTGCCTCTGAATATTTTCTATAAGGGCAAGCTCCAGGGATTCCTCATCTTTTGCCTCCTTGATTATAGCTGGTATCTCTTTTATATTCAATGAGTTAGCAGCACGAAGCCTTCTTTCACCCGCAATCAACTCATACCCTGAAGCAGTCGGCCTAACCAATACCGGTTGAATAATTCCCTTTTCTTTGATAGAAGCAACTAAGTCATCTAAACTTTCATGGTCAAAATTTTCCCTTGGCTGATAGGGGTTTGGCCGAATCTCATCAATAAGAAGGTAAACAATTTTCTCCTTCTCCCGCAGTGAAGGCTCTTTTTCAGGAATAAGCGCCCCTAAACCTCTTCCCAGTCCTTTTCTTTCCATTTTTAAGCAACTCCTTCTTTTAGCGGCTTTTGCGCTTCTACAGCCTCATTCGTAATTGATGGCACACCTTCATGAGATTCCAGGTGTGCAGCATTTTTGCTGTCTGTGTGCTGTATATTGTCTACCCCAAGTATCTCGCAGGCCAACTCCAAATATTTTTTGGCGCCTATAGAATCTTTATCATAGAGAAATATAGACTTCCCATGGCTTGGTGCTTCACTTAAGCGTATATTACGAGGAATAACTGTCTTATAGACTCTTTCCTTGAAGTAATTTCTCACTTCTGTAATTACTTCCTGGGTAAGATTTGTGCGGTAGTCCGCCATAGTCATCAAAACGCCTTCTATAGTTAGGCTTGAATTAAGATTATCATGCACCAAAGTAATGGTAGTAAGCAGCTGAGTAAGGCCCTCAAGCGCGTAATATTCGCACTGCACAGGAATCAATACTGAGTGTGCGCACGTTAAAGCATTAATGGTTAAAAGGCCTAAAGAAGGAGGACAATCAATAAAGATATAGTCAAAATCATTCGCTACACCTTCCATCGCTTTCTTTAAGCGGTATTCTCTACGTAAAACTGCCACCAATTCTATTTCCGCACCAGCTAAATGCGCATTTGAAGGCAAAATGGACATTATTCCTTCAGAATTGGACATTAATATTTCATTACTGGACATTTCCTCTACAAGAATATCATAAGTGCTTTTAGAAATTTTTGCTTTTTCAATCCCAAAACCACTTGTTGCATTAGCTTGAGGATCAATGTCTACCAGTAAAACCCGCTTTCCTGCCATTGCGATAGCGGCTGCTAAATTAATTGCGGTAGTTGTCTTTCCTGTCCCGCCTTTTTGATTACATATTGCTATAATTTTAGCCATTACTTTCTATGAATTTTAAACGCCCTGCTCTTTTGATTTACTTTTGCCAATTCAGCAACTAATTCTCTTAAAATATTGTAATCGGTGTTTCTAAAGTTTTCATCTTTATATATTACCATCTTACGCCAGACAAGATAAGCGTTTTGTTTTTTACCCTGCAAAGGATATTTATCAAAATGCTCCACAACCTTTAAAAGCTGATCAACTCTAGCAACTCTAAAATAAGCTGAATCCTGCTGGTCAGGATATCCCTCTTTCTCTGGAACTTGTCCTTTGCTCTTATAAATATTACCTATGTAATCGAAGAATTTCCAGATTCTTTCTACTATTTCCCGATTATCTTCCCGTTGGCGCAGAGAAAAATATAAATTAAATGCTCCGCCGGTCCTACTATAGGTAAAAGCAGCTTCTCCATCGCAGAATCCTGTTATATACCAAGGATCTAATTTTTGCATAAATGTTCTAGTTTAAACATTTCCGCAAGGAACATTTTTGCTTATAATCAAGGCACAGCCTTAAAAGTTGTTACTTATATTTCTAAGGCTGCGCCTTGACAAATTGTCTTCATTTCGCGTATATACTTGAGCATAGTATGATAAAAGTATTCTTTTCTGTCAAGTCTTTTTCACTTTGAGCAAAGTTACCTTAACTTTTGCCGGCTTGCTTCCTTCCATGCCAAAAAGGCCCCGCTGCTCCTCAGAAAGAATTTTGACTCTTACTTCGCTGCGCTTGGCATTCAACATAGCTAATGCCTTGACTATCGCCTCTTCCGGGGTCTTGCCCTCAGTTTCTATAGATTTTAAGCCTTGGCTAATTCTTTTGCTTTTAATATTTTCCATTGTGATAAGATGCTTAATGCTGTATTCATAAACCAATAAAGCGCGAGTCCGCTAGGGAAATGATAGAAAACAAAACCCATCATGATCGGAAAAATAATAACCATTATCTTTTGCTGCTCGCGCATCTCCGGACTTGTAGCAGAAGATTTCATGCTCATTTTCTGCTGTAAAAACATACCCAGCGCCATCAAAATTGGTAATAAATTTATCTCTGTCCCGATAAAAGGCACTGGCTTAGCAATTTGGAAAAGCTTGTCTGGCTCTGCAAGATCCTTAATCCAGAGAAATTTTGAGCCTTTTAAGACAATTGCTCGTGAAAGAGCCTGATATAAACCGAAAAAAACAGGAATCTGCAAAATCATGGGTAAACAGCCGCCTAAAGGATTAACCTTATGCTTGCGATACAACTCCATAATTTCCTTATTCAGCCTTTGCGGGTTATCTTTATGATTACGCTGTAAAGCCTGTATTTGGGGCTGTAAATCTTGCATCTCCTTCATTGAACGCATCTGCTTTAAGGTAAGCGGATAGGTACATCCATAAATGAAAATACTTAATAATATCAGCGCAATTCCCCAATTCCCGAACAATTTGTGAAAGAATTGCATAACGGAAAGTAACGTAGTAGAAATAAAGTCAAACGTTCCATGATAAACCATTCCCTCAAAACCCTGATTAGCCTGCTTTAGCATTGCCTTGTCTTGGGGCCCAACATATACAAGATAGTTAAATACTTTTTGGCCTTTGGGTGATATTTTAAATTCGTCTATATCTAATCCTACCTCCACGCTATGTTGAGTAGACTTTTCTATATATCCTTTTGATTGCTGAGAATCCTGCGGGCTGACGATGATACATGTATAGCGATCCCTATAACCAATTGCTTTCAGCGTATTCTGTGAAACAAATACGCCCTTAATTCCAAGAGGATTCTTTCTTGTCGTATCTTCAGCAAATAAAACAACTTCTGACAATTGAGCCTCCTGGGCCTTGGCATTAGGAGCAATTGTAGCTATAACTAATTTATCCTTTAGTTTCCAAGGTAAATCGGATAAATTCTTAAAAATGATCTCCAAATTGAAAAAATAATGCGTGTTTGAACTGGTAAGCTTTTGGACATTAAAATGTCCATTTTTGCTTATACTTAATTCAGCACCTACATTATCCTTAAAAATATATATATCATTCTCCATTGATTTTAGATAAAGACTACCCTTAATATCTGAATCAATATTATAATCTTTTACAAATATTTTGTTAACTCTTGCTCCTGGATTGGAATACTCAAGTTTAACTTTTGCAGTTTCAATCTGGCCTAAGAATGATTCGGGCACGCTGCTCTTTAAGACATCCTGAGCAGAAGAGAGAGGAGATATAACATCATCTATCTGGACAGGGGGAATTTGCTGAGGCTCTCCACTTGTAACTGTTTTATTATCAATATGATACATCTTTTGTACAGCTGTTTGCCAAAGAAAAAGCACTCCTAATGATAGTGCCATTGCCAAAAAGGCTCTTTTTTTCATTTTTTACACTTTCTGTTTAGTAACATAACTTTTTATAGGATCATAACCGCCGTTAAAAAAATAATTACATCGTAAAACTCTCACTACGCCTTTACAACAACCCAAAAAGAAGCCATAGCTTCCCACAGCTTCTTCCAGATAATGCGAACAGCTTGGATAATACCGGCAAGAAGGGGGGAGCAGGATAGAAATATATCTACGATAACATCTGATTGCCGCGACAAGCGCTTTCTTGAGGAATGAGCTTAAGGCTGATAACACTGCGCGCGCGCAGGAATAATAAGGCATTAAAGACTCAAGCGTTTTCTGCCCTTTTGGCGCCTGCGCTTTATAACATCCCTGCCGCTAGCGCTTTTCATTTTTCGACGGAATCCTTGGAGGCGCTTGCTTTTTATCTTGGTAGGAGTTTTCAGGTGCTTCTTCATAATAACTACTTCCTTTCTCTAAGCTTTTAGTAATTTTGGGAGAGCCATAACTCTCTGGTAAATGAGCCACTAAACACACTCTTAGCGCATTTTTACGATTATAACACATTCCTCAAACTCGTCAAGAAAAATTCATCATGGAAAGTAATGCGTCAGTTGATGTGGTAAAGTGTCAAGCTTTCCAAAAAAGAATGGGGGAAAATGGGCCCCTGCCTGCTCGCCTCTCGGCGAAGCCAAGGGCCGGTAGGCAGGGATCCATTTTCTCTGGCCTATGATAACTAACTAATACAAACGCATTAATTAATGTGTCCTTGCGAGAAAGGAGCAAAGCGACTGACGAAGCAATCTTGACGAGATTGCTTCGCTCACTTCGTTCGCTCGCAATGACATTGTAACAAGATTTACTGCGTTTGTATTAGTTACCCTTGAAATTTCCCTATTCTGTGGTATACTTTAACTAGTACGACAGGTAGTAACATTGCTTCCTTACTGACAGAAGTAAGGAATTTGAAAACTGAAAAGGGCAAACCATTCGTAAGGATGGGACGGGTGAACCAAACCCGGCAAAAGACGTTTTCATTATACATTCATAAATGTCTCTCGCCGCAAAGCTAACAGGGCCCGTTACCGAAAGAAACGGTAGCGAGGCAGCCAGTTGCCAGTACGACTTCTGTAAAGAGTGAGGAAGCAGGCCACACTATTTGCTCTCACAGAATCGCTAGTAACCGTTATCATAGGTTTCATTATAGTACGGTTACACTAAAACACTCGGCCTATTCTACGCCTTTACCAAAGGTAAAGGAAGCCGCCTCGCGGCTGAAGGTTAGAATAGGTTTTTTTGTTTTTATCCTATAAAAAAGCTTGACAGGATAAAAAAAAGATGGTAGAAAAATGAAAGGAGGTGACAAAAATGAGAAAAGAACAAGGTTTTACGCTCATTGAATTAGTTATGGTAATTGTCATTATTGGTATTTTAGCGGCAGTCGCTCTTCCGAGGTTCGCGAATCTAAGAAGAGATGCTCAGCAGGCTGCCTGCAATGGTAATACAGGGGCAATACGCGGAGCACTCTCTGCGTACTATGCCAAGACCGCAGTTAGTCCGTCATGGACAGCAGGAGAAGCAACAAGCGGATTTCCTGGCACTTTAACCAATACGGATTTCCTCAACTGTTTCTTGTCAGGAAATGCATTGCCAAATTGTCCTCTAACTGGCGGCAGTACTATTTATTCTAACAACTTCATTAATACAACCGGAACACTTCCAGACCACACGCATCCGTAAACGTTCTGTGGTTATAAAAAAAGCATCCTTTAGTATTACACTAAAGGATGCTTTTTTTATAGAACGTAAAAATTGACACCTACCTACTTATGAAACAACATAAGCAGAATATACTGATTGTATTTGTTTTTAGTGTTTTCTGCCTTACCCTGTATTTCAATTCCCTCTGGGGTATTTTTATATTTGACGATGCCCATAGCATTGTTAACAATCTTTATATAAAGCATCTGCGCCATATACCATTGTTTTTTACCGGACACTACACCTCAGAAACCGATATTCCAAAAGGGATGTTTCGCCCTTTACTATTGATCACCTTTAGTTTCAATTATTTTTTTAGCGGGCTTAAGGTTTTCGGTTATCATATCATTAATCTTTTATTCCATTTCCTTAACGGAATTTTGTTTTACAGCCTTCTCACGCTTTTGGGCTCTTCAGGCATTGCTTTTGTCAGAGCCCCAAAAAACCAATCTGCTAGCAAGCCTAGCAACCACTTGCCTTTTGGTTTAATCTTTATAACAACGCTTTTATTCCTTGCCCATCCCATTAACACCGAAGCAGTCTGCTATATCTCAAGCCGATCAGATTTAATGGTTTCCTTCTTTATCCTTGCCGGCGTTATCTGCTATTTCAGGAAATCATTTTTCGTTGCGAGCGTTCTGTACCTGATGGGCATTCTCACAAAAGAAACAGCATTGGTATTTCCGCTTTTACTTTTCTTCTTCCACTATCTCATTTTTCAACAAGAAATAGAGATACCACGCAATGACAAAAGAAGGCTCTTCTTTTTTTACCTTTTTTTAATTGGCATTAGCATTTTCTATTGGATATACCATGGTATTGTTTCCGGTCAACAGGCGCACCAGATGGTTCCGTTCTTTTCCGCAAACCCCATTCGCAGCCCATGGGCAAACATCTTAACCCAGGCCGCGGTTACTGTATTTTACCTCAAGCTATTTCTCTGGCCATCGCCTTTAACAATACACCACGCTTTTCCGATTTTACACACCCTCTTACAACCTTTAGCGTTTTTTTCAATCATCGCCATACTTATGCTGGCTCTTCTTACTTTTACTTTAAGAAAAACACGCCCTCTTATAAGCATCGGGTTAGGATGGTACCTTATCTGCCTTCTTCCGAAATATTATGGGTTTTTGAATGTTGTTGCCGCAGAACACCATTTTTATCTGCCAAGCTTTGGAATATACTTGATTTTAGCAGTTTTGCTCAGGAACCTCTACGTACAACGTAAACGCCATTTTATTATAGTAGCCGCGGGAATTTTAAGCATTTGTACAACCCTGGTAGTGTTCAGGAATAATGACTATGGAAATGAGTTTACGTTTTGGAAAAAAGCCTTGGAATTTGACTCAAGGTCAGCCCTTGCCCATCATAACCTGGGAATAGCGTATATTCATAAAGGACTTTATCACGAAGCAGAAGACGAATTGAAAAAAGCGCTTTCTGTGGCACCACCGTATGCTAATCGGCTTATAAAACAAACACGGGAGAACTTAGCAAATGTGTATAGGTTAGAAAAAAAATTTAGGGAAGCGTTAGATGAAATTAATAAAAATATTTCTGGTGGCTCTTACGATTTTGGCACATTCCAAAGCATCGGGGTTATCTACTGGGATATGAAAAATGAAAAAAAGGCACAAGAGATATGGGAGAAGGGGTTGCAGATAAATCCACAAGCCTCAGGGATACTCTATAATTTGGGGCTGTTATATACAGGGAGAAAACAATTCTCTCAAGCAAAGAAATATTTCCAAAAAGCCATAAGCGCCGACCCTGATAGTTACGCTGCGTACTTTGGATTAGGGCGTATCCTTGAAGAGACAGGAGAAGTTAACAGCGCGATTAAGGCGTATGAACAAGCAACTCGCCTGCAAGCAAACTTTGTGGATGCCCATTATTATTTAGGTTTGCTCTATGCAAAAAAATATGATTCGCGGGCACTGTATGAACTAAAAAAAACCGTTCTTTTAGCTCCTGACTTCGAGAAGGCCCATAATGATTTAGCAGTGCTCTATGCCTCAATGGAGCCGCCGCAAATGGCCTTAGCCAGAGAATATGCCCAAAAAGCACTTTCTCTGGGTTATCCGGTGGATGAAAGTTTTTTGAAAATTATCGGCTTGGAAAAAAATGAGGAACTGAAGAAATAACAGAAAAGCTTATTTTACGAAAAGGGCCATTCTTTACGGCGCTCTTTAACAAACATGCTCTTCTCAAAGTTACTTTGAGCAAAGTCTTTAAGTTCGGTAGCTATCTGAATCACCTGGGTAGGGTCAATAAAAGGGTAGTGTTCATTGGTAACAACGCCAAGGTGTATGCGTAGCAGAGGAAATTTTTGCACCTCGCCTTTACGGTCTTTAAAAGTAATGGCTCCTTGCGTGCGGTCATTATCATCATAAAACGCCCCTATGCCTGATTCAAACTCAGCGATAATCCGCTCGGCAATCACGTCAGCCGCTTCCGCGACGGTAATAAAGAAAAAATTATCCCCGTCGGGATGGGCCAGAAAATCGGAAGAGCTTCCTAATTCCCGCAATACTTTAAGGATAAGCGCGCCGGTGTATTTAATTGCCTCATCGCCTTTTCTAAATCCATAACGATGAGTGTACTGCTTAAATTGAAATAAATCCACGCGGCAAACCGCTATCTTATTTTTAGCCTCTATATGCCTTTTTAATTCCTTCATCAGGCTTGCCTGCCCGGGCAGGCGGCTTAAAGGATTCATATCCTGCTGGCGGCTAAGCCGGTATAAATTCAGTTTTACCCTTAAGATAAGCTCTTCTTCTAAAACCGACTTTTGTATATAATCGTCGGCGCCCGCGTAGACGAGCTTTGCCTTGTTTAACTGCTCCGGCCCGCCGGGCTCCAGCAAAAAAATAAGCGGCAGATGCGAAAGAAGAGGTATTTTTCTTACTACCTTACAGAGTTCTAACCCGTTTATATTCTCGGATTTAAAATCCGAAATAATTAAATCCGGGCTATCCTTTTCTAAAACAGCCAAGGCGTCACTCTGTTTGTTATAAAACTTGACATCGTAATTTTCTCCTACGAGCATCAAAACAGCATAATCCTGGATATAAGAATCCTCGGAAATAATGTAAATTTTTATCTTTCTTTCTTCTTGTGGCATAACAATCTTTTGTAAAAGCTATGTGTTGCTTTTCCAGGGGTTCATAGAATGGCCATGTATCAGCTTTAATTAGTTACCGCTTTTTCAGTGGTAACTAATTACGCTATTATACATACTTTCTTGGAAAAAGAGTAGTTTTTTTTCAGATTTTTGCTAAGATAAATATACTATTGCGCTGTAAAACTATATGTTAACTGTGGCTGTTTAGCTCTTTAGCTAATTAGCTCCTTAGATTAAGCTCACAAACTATGCCTAGCGATAATTTTGAAATTATCATCCCTGCCTACAACGAAGAGAATACCATTGCCAAACTCATACAAGGCATCCGAGAAACTGTAGGCACTACCTGCCGTATCTGTGTAGTCAGCGACGGCTCTTGCGATAAAACCGCCGAAATAGCCCACTCACAGGGAGCTGCCGTCATTAAACATCCTTACCGCATGGGTAACGGCGCAAGCATTAAAACCGGATTGCGCAACGCAAAGGCAGAGCTGGTCGTGCTTATGGACGCTGACTTACAGCACGTACCTCAGGACATTCCCCGCTTGCTTGAACACGCGGATATCTTTGATATGGTAATCGCGGCGCGGGATTTTTCTAAGCTCACCTGGCGTAACCTTGCTAACAGATTCTATAATAGCTTCGCCAGCTATGTGAGCTTATTTAAAATTCAGGATTTAACCTGCGGCTTTCGGGTAGTTAAAAGAAAACAGGCATTACAATTCCTTTATCTCCTGCCGAACTCTTTTTCATATCCCAGCACTTTAACACTTGCCTTTTTGAAAACAGGCAGGACTCTTCGCTATGTTTCTATTGGTTCTGCCGCGCGAAAAGCGGGGAAGAGTAAAATTCATCTGGTTCAAGATGGGGTAAAGTTTTTTATGATTATCCTGCGCGTTGCCGTCTTTTTTTCGCCGCTTCGGGTATTCCTGCCGATAAGCATCTTCTTTTTTCTCATCGGGCTTGCCTATTATTTTTACACCTTCATCGCCTTTCACCGCTTTACCAATATGAGCGCTTTGCTCTTTACCACGGCGCTTATTATCTTTATGTTAGGGCTTATCTCGGAACAAATCGCCCAACTGCGCATGGATAGGACAGAAGAGACAGCGCAATAATTAATGGTGAACACTATTGCACCGTTAAATTAATTTTTATATATTAACGGTGCAATAAAGGGGGAGTGGGGGAGACCGTCCCTCACGCTTGGGGGGTGCTCAGCGATCCGCCGTAGGCGGAGAGCGCCGAGGGGGGGGGCTTGCCCCCCTAGCGGAAGTGCGGAGTTAACTTCACTATACTACTAAGAATTAAGTTAATGGAGCACTATCCGATTATTTTTACTGGTAAAGATGCGCCAATGAAATAATTTTTAAAGATCATCTCTGTTTTACATACTATTGCCTCCACGATGTATGTGAAAATGCTTACCAAGAAATTCTCCTCTTCTCAAGCTTATGGAATAAAACGGTATGCCAAGGGAGGCAACTCTGGAGCCGGGAAAAACTATGAAACGCGCATCATTTCAACCTACCAAAGGATATGGGCTATTGGAAAGATTTTTATCTTATCAAAGGATTAAAATAGCAAAACAGCTTATCCCTCTCAACGCTCAAAATGGTAAAATACTGGATTTGGGGTGCGGGAGTTTTCCTCTTTTTTTGAATTCTTTGGATTTCCGGGAAAAATATGGAATAGACAAGTGTATAAATATCCGGTTAGCAAATACCTCTCTCATCGAGCAAAATATTGAAGAATCGCCATTCCTGCCTTTTGACAGTAACTTTTTTGATATAGTTACCCTGCTTGCTGTTACCGAGCACATAGCGCCTGATAAGCTTGATATGCTTATTTCTGAAATTTATAGAATTTTAAAGCGGAAGGGAGTGCTGATTATCACGTCTCCGCGTAAATGGACAGGATGCATCTTAAGAATGCTTGCCGCGATGAATTTAATAAGCAGGGAAGAAATCAAGGAACATAAAAAACTTTATACACCTCAAGAAATTATCCGCATGTTAAGAAATGGGCGTTTCGATAAAAATAAGATACGGTATGGTTTTTTTGAATGGGGGATGAATAGTTGGGTACAAAGTGAAAAATAGATATATGCCTTTTTTGACTAAATTTAAATGGATATTATTTTCTTTATTCTTCGTATATATCTGCGTGGCAAACCTATCCAATGAATTCCTTGATCTTGGCGGAGACAGCGCTCAATATATCATTTTAGCCGAATCACTCTCTCAAGGATTAGGGTATAGAGCGATTAATTATCCGCAAGAGCCTTTTTCCTATCATTATCCTCCTGTTTTTCCTCTCCTGCTGTCGCCCATTATCTATTTTTTTGGTAGGAATTTTTATCTGATACGGCTTTTAACAGCCCTTTTAGGATACGGGAGCTTATTTTTCATATACCAATTATTAAAAAAATACACAGAGAAGAAAGAGGCCTTCTTGGTGACGCTTGTTTTCGCTACTAATTTTATTTTTCTCTCTTATTCAATAAAATATATTTTATCTGATATTCCATACCTTTTTGTTTCTTGTGCCGCCTTGCTTTTTTCCGCACAATACGTGAAAGCAAAAGCGATAGGTAAAACAAGTATCGCTGTTCTCATGGGCTTGTGGTTAAGCTATTTTACTCGTTATGCAGGAATAACCCTATTTTTTGGCATAGTAACACTATTATTGCTTCATCCAAAACAAAATTATAAAAAAATTTATTTTATTTCTATCGGGTTCTTGACGCCTTTGCTTCTATGGATCATCGCCGGCAGGATGCTTAATCCATCATACGCCTATTCTAAGTATTTTTTTCTCATTGACCCCTACCGCCCCTTCTTGGGAACTATCCTCGGGCATCCTCTACAGATAGTCACGCGTCTTACCCAAGGAATAAATTACTATTGTTCTCTCATTGGAGATTCATTATTTTTTTATTTACACAATAGCGATAGGCTCAAAAGTTTGCTTTCTTTATTTTCCTTCGCTATGGTATTCTTAGGCTTATGGCGCAGCTTCCGAAAAAATAAACTTTGCGTATTTCATTATTACTTTTTATTCTATTTTCTTATGGTCTCTCTGTGGCCATTTCAAGAGGGAGCGCGTTTTATTTTGCCTATCCTGCCATTCATTTATTATTATTTCTTCGAGGCAGCCAAGGGTATTTTTACCGTCTTTTATAAGAAACCATTACCCTTAGGCTTTTATTCCTTCTTTCTCATTCTTAACCTTTTATTTTTGCCCGCAAAGGAAAACACCCTTAAAAATTTACCCCTGCCCCTTGCAAATTTTCTCTCTTTGCATACCTGGGCGAAGGCTCATTTGCCCGGCGAGGGAATCATTATTTCCCGTAAACCCACGGTTACTTATTTTTTTACCGGCCACCAAGCGCTCTGTTATCCCTTTAGCCTTGATCCAGAGGAAATTTGGCAGGATATTACGATTCATAACGCGAAATATCTGCTTGTAGATGAATTTTCCCGAGAAACGTATGTGTACCTCTCGCCATTTCTTTCTCGTTATAAGGATAAACTCACCCTGCTTAAGCGCGTAGGCTCAAGCGGGGTGTTTGAAATACACCCATGATCCATATTGCTATCGGCACCAAAGCCCAATTGATAAAAATGGCTCCCATTCTTAGGCTGCTTACGCACAAAGGCATTCCCTATAACCTTATTGACTTAGGACAACATTCACTCATCACTCAAGAGCTGCGCCAGGAATTTAATCTTAGCGAACCTGCGGTATTTCTCTCAAAAGGCGCAAATATCGCTTCTTTACTAGAAGCATGGAAATGGCTACTCAAAATAGTGTTTAAAAGTTTGTCCGCTTCACGGATAAAAAAAGAAATTTTTTTAAACCAGCAGGGTGTCTGTCTTATCCATGGAGATACCCTTTCAACGCTCATAGGGCTTTATTTAGCAAAAAGGGCGGGGTTAAAAGTGGCTCACATAGAAGCCGGATTACGCTCTTTCTGCTGGCATGAGCCATTTCCTGAAGAATTATTCAGAATAATCACAATGAGATTCTCCGACGTACTCTTTGCGCCTTCACATTGGGCATACACTAATTTGGCGCGTATGGGCTTCCAAAAGAAAGCTATCCTTGTATACTCAAATACAGGGAAAGAATCAGCATTTCTAAGCCTTGAGAAACCGGTTGATTTAAACATACCCTGCGCTGACTTTGCGTTAGTTACCTTTCATCGAATTGAAAATATATTCTCGAGGAAACGCCTCGTTTCAATAATAAAAACCCTTGAGAAAATCTCTTCTTCGCTGCCGGTAGTATTTGTGCAGCACCAGCCTACCATAAACCAGTTAAAAAAATTTCACCTATGGAATAAACTGAAGACGATAAAAAACGTCTCTTATTTTCGCATACTTTCCCATGGACACTTCATTCATCTGCTTAACCGCTGTAAGTTTGTCCTTACCGATGGCGGCAGCATCCAGGAAGAAGCGTTCTACCTGGGAAAACCCTGCCTACTCTTACGCTGCCATACTGAAAGAGATGAAGGCCTTCAGCAGAATGCCGTACTCTCTCGGTTTAATGCAAAAACGATGGATTATTTTATTTCTCATTACTCGGAATTTAAACGCCCCAGGATAACCGCATCCTTACCATACGCCTCCGAAACGATTGTGGAAAATCTTACGCGCTACATTTAAAAACCGTTTGCCATATGCGCAAAAGCTTTTACGGCTTATTGAAAAGCCTAACGACGCCATAATTTCCAGATACACCCAATAATTTCCCTTGACATTATCCTGTTGTGCCCTATAATTTTATGCTAAGGAGATAATGATATGGCGAAAATAATGATTGTAGATGATGCGCTCTTTATGCGCCAGATGCTTGCTAAGATTTTAATTGCTGAAGGCCACGAAATCTGCGCGGAAGCAACCAATGCCAAAGAGGCGGTAGAAAAATTTAAAACCGTCAGGCCTGATCTGGTGACGATGGATATCGTCATGCCTCTGATGGAAGAATTAGACGGTATTGGCGCTGTCAATGAAATCATGAAGCTTGACCCTAAGGCAAAAATCCTGATCGTCTCGGCAATGAGCCAGCAGCCGATTGTGGTAGAAGCGATACGCCTGGGGGCAAGGGATTTCTTAAGCAAACCGGTGAACCCGCAGCGGCTAAAAGAGGTTGTCAAGAGCATTCTGACGGAGCCTTTGGGCTAACGATAAGGACATCAATCTTATATCATTAATGGAAGAAATTATCTTAAATGATCTCCAAAAAGATGCCTTAAGAGAAATCGGAAATATCTGCGCCGGTAATGCCGCGACCGCCCTCTCCCAGTTACTAGAAAAAAAAATAACTATCGCTGTCCCGAACATCTTATTCCTGCCTACCGAAGAAGTGCCTAATGTGGTTGGAGGGGCAAACACCCTTGTTTTAGGCCTCGTCATACGGGTTCTCGGAGACCTGCCCAGCACCATCATTTTTATTTTTTCACAGGAAGACGCTCTTACCCTTGCTTCCTTAATGACCGGAAAAGCTGTCACCAAAAACAGCATCATCGGTGATTACGAACGCTCCGCGCTTAAAGAAATCGGCATCATCCTTGCTAACGCCTACTTAGGGGCATTAAGCAGTTTCATCAGCATGTCCTTTGTGCCAACGGTCCCGGAAGTTATTGTGGATATGGCAGGGGCTATTATTGACTATATCCTTATAGAATTAAGCTGTAAATCTCAGTCGGCCTTATTAATTGATTCTGTATTCACTGAGCCGTCAACGTCAATACAAGGAAGATTTTTCATCATCCCTAATCCCGAGGGGCTTGAGATTATCCTGAAAACCATAGCAAACCCATAATCTATGCAAGAAAGTTACCGAGAAATATTTCTTTCAGAATCTCAGGAGTATTTAAAAAATATCAGCAATTGTTTGGTCCGCCTGGAAAACAACGCGGGCGACATAGAGTCCCTGAATGAGATTTTTCGCTGCACCCATACCTTAAAAGGGATGTCTGCTACCATGGGCTACGACAAAATTGCCCAGCTTTCCCACCAGATGGAAAATCTTCTCGATGAACTCAGGAGCCAGCGTAAAGAAGTTACCACCGAAATTATTGATATTCTATTTACCTGTACGGATGTGCTTGAGCAGTTCATTCAGGATATCCGCTTAAAACGCGATTCCACGATTGAAATCGTAGGATACGTTGCCGCGCTTCAAAAATTCCTTACTGGCGATATACCGGCCGAAAAAACAAGGCCACTCACGGCAACAAGCACCTCTAAAGAAATAGAATTAGACCCCGCGGATCAGGCTAAAGCGAAAGCGGCGCAAGACAGCGGCCTTAACGTATGCCGGGCAAAAATCCTCATCGCGGAAAATTGCCTGATGAAAGAGGCGCGCGCTTTTCTCATTATTACCCACCTGCAGCGCTTAGGAGAAATTCTTCAAGCCAACCCATCAATCGAGGATATAAAAGCAGGGCGTTTTGAACAGGCCTTTACGATATTTTTAATAAGCAAAGAATCAAAAGAGGCAATTCACAAGGACATCCTCAACATTTCAGAAGTAGAGGCGGTAAGCATTGTTCCTGTTGAAACAGAAATGAAAACGCACGCCGTAAAACATCAAGCCCCGCAAGGCCAAGCCGCGGCGCAGGCGCAAACGGAACACAGCTATATCAAAAAAATCCAGAGCATGCGCATTCCGGTGCAAAGGCTTGACCGTATCATGAACCTCATCGGAGAGCTTACGATTGCCAAGATACAGCTGGTGCAACAGGTTCAGTCAGCAAAAATCGAACCCCTTGAAGAAATCAGCCTTACCCTTGACCGGCTCACTTCAACGCTGCAAGATGAAATGATGCAAACAAGGCTGCTTCCTGCCTCGTACGTATTAGACCCCTTTGGCAGAGTAGTGCGGGATCTTTCCAAGAAGCAAAATAAAGAGGTAGACCTGGAAATTACCGGAAGCGAAATAGAATTAGACCGCGTGGTGCTTGAAGAAATAGGAGACCCTCTCATCCATTTGCTGCGTAACGCTATTGACCACGGTATCGAAAGCCCGGAGGAACGCCAGGCCAAAGGAAAAGACCCAAAAGGGAAAATTGCCATAAAGGTAAGCCGTCAAAAGGGGCAAATCTCTATTGAAATTTCTGATAACGGACGGGGCGTTTCAGTGGCAAAGGTAAAGGAAAAAGCTATAAAAAAAGGAATTATTACAGAACTCGAAGCGGAAAACCTTGATGATAAAAAAATACTGGACATCATTGCCCTCCCCGGATTTTCTACCGCGAAGGAAGTAACCGATATCTCCGGAAGAGGCGTAGGCCTTGATGTGGTTAAGATAAAACTAGAATCATTGGGAGGAAGGCTTGATTTTGAAAGCAAGCTCGATGTAGGCACCCGTTTTTTCTTGACATTGCCGTTGACGCTTGCTATCATCAAGGCGATGTTAGTACAGGTACAGGGCGAAATCCTTGCCGTGCCTTTAATGAACATACGCGAAACCATTAAAATAAAACGGCATGAGATAAAACTCGTGCAGAATTTCCAGGTCATTAAGGTCAGGGATGAGGTTATCCCCATCCTCCATATGGACAAGGAATTAGGCATACCTTCGGTCTCCGATGAGCTGGAAACAACCAATGATGGGCTTCCTTTGGTCATCATTGAGTACGAAAAAAGAGCATTGGGGCTTATGGTAAACAAGATTGTCGGAGAGCAGGATATTGTGGTGAAACCGCTTCCATCCTTTGTAAAGAAAACCAAAGGTATTGCCGGAGCCACGATCTTAGGCGACGGCCGGGTGGCATTGATTCTTGATATAATGAGCCTGCGGGGGTAGTAATAAACCTGCTCATCAGGCTCTTTTAGGGATACTGGGCAAATAAGAATATCAGAATTTGATTATCGCGGGATGTGTAGGGCGGATTAATAACCTGTTATTTTAAAAAGCTTTATAACCCATCTTCCCATTGCCTAACCTGAAAAATCGCCATCACCTAACCTCTGATATTCTAAAATAATTTCTTGAATTCTTGTGTGGAGCCCCCCTCTGTTGTAACGAAAGGCCATAGATGAACACAACGAGTACAGTAACTCACTACAATTTCAGCGCCATACAATTAGATGCCTTAAGAGAAATAGGGAATGTCGGCGCCGGCAACGCCGCCACCGCCTTAGGCCAACTCCTCGATAAGGTGGTGATGATTGATGTCCCTCGAGTCCAACTGCTGAGCTTAGACACACTCAATACCTCTGATTTCCTCAAAGAGCCCAAGGAGATAAGCCTGGCAATTTATTCTAAAATCTTAGGCCCTCTCCAAGGCGGGCTACTCGTCTTATTTTCTAAGAATGACAGCCTGCGTATGAGCGATCTCCTCCTGAAAAAAACAGCCGGCACCACAGCACTGCTTACCTTGGTTGATATGTCGGCATTGTCGGAGACGGCATATATCCTTTGCTGTTCATACCTTAATGCCGTAGGGCAAATCCTCAATCTTCAGGATCTTACTCCCATTATACCGCAGGTCGCGGTTGACAATATCGATAATATTAATAAAGTATTAGTAAAAAAATTTGTGGGTAATGAGATAAGCCACATCATGTCCACAGAAAATTATATCATTATTGAGGATATCGCGCTCACTATTTTTATCACCCTGCTATTAGAGCAGGAAAGCGTAAAAAAGGCTTTTGAAATCTTAGGGATGTAGCCACTAGTGCACCGTTAAATTAATTTTTATATGTTATATGTTAATGGTGCGCTAAAGGGGGCGTGGGGGAGACCGTCACCCACGCTTGGGGGGTGCTCAGCGATCCGCCGTAGGCGGAGAGCGCCGAAGGGGGGCTTGCCCCCATAGCGGAAGTGCGGAGTTAACTTTCGCTATACTACCAATAATTAAGTTAACGGAGCACTAGCGTATGTGTGAAGAAATTTTCGCCTTGGATATCGGAACCAGAAAGGTCATGGGCATTATCGCCCGGTGCCACGACGACTACCTTGAAATTATTGATACAGAGGTCATCGAGCACGCTCAGCGTTCAATGATTGACGGGCAGATCCATAACATCGCGGAGGTAGCAAAAGTAGTAAAAAAGGTAAAGGAAAATCTAGAGTCGCGCCTGCACAAAAAGCTGCAGAAAGTAGGAGTAGCGGTAGCCGGCAGGAACCTACGTACCTTTAAAAGTAAGGTTACCCAGGAATTCGAGTCCGAAAGAGATATTACTACTGCCATGGTAAAAGACCTTGAATTACAAGCAATTGATACAATTACTGCTGACCCTAAGCATGCCATCAGCAATTTCTACTGCGCCGGTTACAGCCCTGTCTATTACGAATTAGAGGGAAGCCGGCTTTCGGACCTAACAAGCCACAGGGGAAAATCCATTGCCTGCGAACTTATCGTAACGTTTCTGCCACGGGTAGTCTTAGACAGCATGTTCAGCGTCTTGAAAAAGGCCGAGCTTGATCCGACGAATGTAACCTTAGAGCCGATTTCCGCGCTTAATGCCATCATTCCCCCCGAAATACGTAACCTCAATATCGTCTTAGTTGATATCGGCGCCGGCACTTCTGACATTGCCATTACTAAGGATGGCTTTGTTTTCGCCTATGGCATGGTCACAGAGGCAGGCGATGAAATTACCGAATGCATCTCTCAATTACTTTTAGTGGACTTCGCGACAGCCGAACGCGTAAAACGGCTGCTCAATGAAACCTCCGATATTTCCTACGAGGACATCTGGGGGAAAAAACACACCCTGGACACCCTGAATTTTATCAGGCAATTATCACCCGCGATTACAAAGTTGGCAGAGGCAATTGCCAAAACTGCCCTGGATTTAAACGGCGGAACCAGCCCTCAGGCAGTCGTCGCCGTTGGGGGCGGAAGCCTCACCTATGATTTGATGAATCATCTGGCATTGAGCTTCGGGATGGCTTCAGATAAAGTAGGAATGCGGCTTCCTGGCGCAATCAAGAATATCCGCGACACAACAAGCAAATTAAGCGGCCCGGAGGCTATTACCCCGTTAGGGATTGCCCTTATGACCGCCAGTGCCAGCGGCCTGCAATTCATCGAGATTGAGGTCAATCAAAATAAATTCAGGCTTTTAGACTTCCAGCAAAGAAAGGATATCCTCGGAGCCCTTACCTTATCGGAAGCCTTTCATCAGAAAAAACTCTACCCGCGCCCCGGCTTGGCCCTGACATGCACGGTAAACGGTGAATTAAAAATTGTCAAAGGCACCCTGGGGAAACCCGCGTTAATAGTACGTAACGGCAAAGCAATAAGTTCTTTATCGGAAAAAGTGGAGCCCGGCGATAGATTAGAATTTTCTGAGGCTGTTGATGGAGAAAACGGCTTTTGCCTATTAAAAGACTTGCTGAAACTTAAGTTTATTCCCATAACCTATAACCAAGAAACCTTAGACGTAATACCACCGGTAGCCATGAATGAAAAAGTGGTGAGCATTGATACCCCGCTTGAGGACCGCGCGGTAATCCGCACCCCAGCCCTTACCATAGAACATCTGCTTGCCTCTCAAGGAGTTGTTTTAGAAGAACTTTTCGAGCGCCAGATTCTGGTTAACCTTAACGCAAACCCTAGGGTGCTGACCCAACGAAATTTTACCCTTTTACTCAACGGCCAAGCCGCAGGGCTCACGGCACCACTCGGCGCGGGGGATACGGTTACCTTTTCACGCTCCACACCAACTGCCTACAGGATAAGCGATATCATAGACCTGCCTGAAAGCCGCGAAAAAATGCGCGTTACCGTATCCGGCAAAGAAATTGAAATGCCTATTGAGCCGGTCCAAATTTTCATGAATGGCCAACAGGTAAATTCGCAAGAATTTCTTATTGATAGAGCAGACATTAAGGTGTATTATTTAAAAGAACGCTCAGTGATGCTTTCTGAAATATTCAGGTATATCGACTTTGATCCCCGCAAAGCTTTTGGCAAGAAAATGACCATCCTGGTTAACGATATGCCTGCCGGCTTTACTACTCCTTTAGCCGAAGGCTCAAGAGTAAACATCTTGTTTGAAGATAGGAAAATGGAAGCATAAAGGGTGCGGTTCGCATAAGGGGGTTAAACATGAAACTGCTCAATTATATGGAAGATATCGCGGCCAATGAATTAGAAAGGCTCCTTGAAGATACCAAAGATATCTGTAAATGCCAGAAATGCAAATTAGATATGCTTGCCTGGGCGCTCAACCGGCTGCCTCCGAAGTACATCGTTTCGGAAAAAGGCAGGGTCTTTACTAAGATCACCGAACAGAACGTGCAATTTCAGGTTGATGTGATACGGGAATTGACCAAAGCAATTTTATACATCAGCAAGAAGCCACAGCATTAATTTTTTAAAAAATGACCTTGGTAAACACACATACTATCGCTGATGAAGAAAGCCTAAAGAAAATACTGAAATTCATTCATCAAAATAAAGGATTAGACCTCCATTCATACCGCGATAATTTTCTTTACCGGCGGCTGCGCCTTAGGATGCAAACAACCAAAGTTTTAGGGGCGTATGAATATATCGGATTACTTGAAAAAAGCCCTGAGGAATATGCCCTTTTCTTAGACGCTCTTTCTATAAATGTCACTGAGTTTTTCCGCGACCCCGATGTCTTTGAAGCATTTAAAAAGAATGTGCTCGCGGGGCTCATAACGCGCAAAGCAGCTTCTGATTTTCGGTCGCTGCGCATCTGGTCGTCTGCGTGCGCAAGCGGAGAAGAAGCCTACTCTTTAGCTATTTTAATCAAAGAAGAGCTTAAAGACAACCGTCACCTTGTGGTAAAAATTTTAGCAACTGACATTGACGCCCAAGCCTTGGAAAAAGCCAAAAAAGCCGCGTATCCCTTAAAAGAACTAAAAAAAATACCCAGGGATATCTTAAAAAAATACTTCACAACTGTTGACAGCGAAACATATTATCTTACTGATGAAATAAAACAGATGGTAAAATTCCAGCAGCATAATATCTTCCATACCCCGGGATTTAAAAATATAGACGTTATCTTCTGCCGCAACATCATGATTTATTTAAGCCGCCAGCAGATGATAGAGCTTTTTAAGAAATTCCACCAGCTCTTAAATCCGGGAGGATTCCTAGTGCTGGGAAAAGTGGAAAGTTTGTGGGAAAGGGCCTTATTTATCCCTGTAGACCTCAGGGCAAAGATCTATCAAAAGGCATCACTAATAGAGAAGGAATAAAAGGAGGAAGACATGGCGAAAGTAATGATTGTAGATGATGCGTTATTTATGCGTAAGATGCTTTCGGATATCCTGAAGAAAGAGGGATTCGAGATCTGCGCGGAGGCGGAAAACGGAAAAGACGCGTTTGACAAATACCAGCAGCTAAAACCGGATGTGGTGACCATGGATATTGTCATGCCGAAGGTCAATGAGATTGACGGCATTGGCGCGGTCAAAGAGATTGTAAAGTTTGACCCCAAGGCAAAGATTATCATGGTTTCGGCAATGGGCCAGCATTCGCTGGTGGTAGAGGCAATTCAGGCAGGAGCAAAAGACTTCGTTACGAAGCCATTTCAACCCTCACGAGTTGTTGAGGCAATTAATCGCACCTTAAACGGCTAGCAGGAACCCTACCGTGGAAGAAACTATTATCGAAGTCCGCATGGGAGACATGCAAAAAGGCACTGCCCCGGGGCGCTTAGTGACCAGAGCGCTCGGCTCCTGTTTAGGCATTACCATTTACAATCCTTTTAAAAAAATAGGGGCAATGGCACACCCTATGCTTCCCGACATTGACAAATCGCGGACAAAACTTAATCCTAACCGCTACGTCAATTACGTCATCAGAAAAATGCTTGAAGAGCTTGAGAGCGCGGGCAACCTTCGCGCTAACCTCGCCGTAAAAATCTTTGGCGGGGCGCACATGTTCAGTTTTATCAACGCCGACAGCGCGTTAAATGTAGGCGAGAAAAATATTGTTATGGCAAGGGCTGTCTTTGAAGAACTGGGCTTAAAGACGATCGCTGAAGAAGTCGGGGGGACCTTTGGAAGAACCATTGAGTTAAATCTTGAGAACGGCAAAGTTATTGTGGATACGATTTCCTGGGGAAGAAAAGAGGTATAATGGAAAATACAGAAAAAATCCGGGTACTGGTGGTTGACGATTCGCTGTTAATGCGTAAAATTATAGCGGATAGCATCTCAAGCGACCCTGACTTAGAAGTCATCGATAAGGCAAAAAACGGCCATGAAGCATTGGAAAAAATATTCTCCTTAAAGCCCGATGTCGTCACCCTGGATATTAATATCCCTTTAGTAGACGGGATAAGCGTCCTGGAAGAGGTAATGAAAAAACAGCCCACGCGTATCGTTATGCTCTCAGCCTATACCCGTGAAGGCACAACCGCGACCATGAAGGCGCTGGAATTAGGCGCCATAGATTTTATTGCCAAGCCCTCGGGAGAAATTTCCTTAGATATCTACAAATTAAAAGATGAAATTATCTCTAAAATAAAATTAGCGGCAAAAATAGATCTTGATAAATTCTTGACAAGCATCGCGCCTACCGCGGCAAGCCGAGTAAAAAAGAAAACGGTAGCGATTGAAAAACTGGTAGTTATCGGCGCTTCTACCGGCGGGCCAAAAGCGGTCCTTGACGTCATGCATGAAATAAAATCGGGAACCCCCGCCGCTTTCTTGATTGTCCAGCATATGCCTAAGGGCTTTACCTTAAGTTTCGCGGAACGGATTTCCTGGCAATCGGGGATTAAAACTAAGGAGGCCGAAGAAGGGGATATCCTGTTGGCGGATAAAGCCTTTGTTGCCCCTGCCGGTTACCATATGGTGTTGGCCGAAGACGGCGACCAAATTAAAATTCAGCTTAATCAGGAGGCGCTGGTTAATTTCGTCAGGCCATCCGTTGATGTAACCATGCGTTCGGCAGCAGAGCTCTTTGGAAAAGATGTTATCGGCGTTATCTTAACCGGCATGGGAAAAGATGGTTTGGAAGGCTGCCGCAGGATCAAAGAAGAAGGCGGCACGGTTATCATCCAAAATGAAGAAAGCTCGGTAGTCTGGGGTATGCCCAAAGCAGTCTATGAGGCAAAGCTTGCTGATAAGGTCTTACCCGTTTCAAAAATTGCCGATGCTATAGTTAGGGAAATCTCTAAATAATCCATGGACAGAAAACTATCACTTACCCAGCTTGACGCTTTGAAAGAAGCGGGCACCATCGGAGCCGGAAGGGCGGCAACGGCCTTGGCGGACTTAATTTCTAAAAAAGTCCAGATTACGGTGCCGCAGGTAAATCTCATCCCTATAGAAAATATCTCTACTTTATTAACCGCCAGAGACCGCACCTTTTTTGTCATTGATATGGAAATCACAGGGGATATCTCCGGAAGAATCTTTCTCCTCTTTTCTCCGCAAGACGCGAAACTCTTAGCCAATAATCTCTTAGGCAAGCCTCAGGAGGAAATAGATTTAAAAGATGAAATGCTGCAATCATCCATTAAAGAATGCGCTAATATTCTTTGCGGCTCGTATATCTCGGCACTTGCCGATATGACGAATTTAAATATGCTTATTTCCTCGCCATCTTTAGCTTTAGATATGGTAGGGGCGATCCTGGATTTTATCTTTATCCAAATTGCCCAATATTCAGAAGAGGCGCTTATAATAAAAACAGATTTAAAAGTAAGCGACGTAAACTTAGAAGGCCTATTTTTATTTTTCCCTTCCACCGACTCACTGAAACGTATCTTTGAGTCGCTGGGATTACATTAACGCTAAGGAGGAGAACATGGCTAAAGACAAGCAGAAAGAATATCAATTAGTAGTATTTGCCATCGGCGATGAAGAATTCGGGGTTGATATCAGCCAGGTACGGGAAATTGTGCGGCTTATCGCCATCACCTATCTGCCCAAGGCCCCGGACTTTATTGAAGGCGTAGTTAACCTTAGAGGCCAGGTAGTCGCGGTTATTGATCTGGCAAAACGGCTATCAATTCCCTCTAAGCAGCGGGGTGAGAACACGCGGATTATTATTGTGGAAATCGAAGGGCTAACCATGGGAATGATTGTAGACTCTGTTTCTGAGGTTTTAAGGCTTTCTTCCGAGCATGTGGAAGAAGTTCCTTCGGTTATCCAAACCGAGGTTCAGGAGCACTATATTTCCGGCGTAGGGAAACTCAAGGACAGGCTGCTGGTTCTCTTAGATTTAAAGAAAGTTTTGACTCCTACGGAAATTCAGCATGTAGAAAAAGTCGTTTCCGGACAGAAGGCAGAAGTTTAAAACTTTAGAGAGAAAAGGGGTCACACCTATTTTTATTCACTTTTTCCTCACAATATATCTTTTACAGTAGTTCAGACAACGAAGAGAAAAGCGAAAAAATAGGTGTGACCCCTTTTCCTTTAAGGCTTGGTTATCTCCTCGTCGGTTAAATAACAGGCGGGATCTTCTTGCCAAATATCGTTATAGACTGCTTCCGCGCGCACCCGGAAATTAGCGTTACAAATATCCAAAAACCTACAAGAAGAACATCTGCCCTTTATAAAAGCCTTTCTGTCTTTGAGCTTACGCATACGTTCATCACTGGTGTCAAGCCAGATCGCGCCAAAAGTATTTTCGCGGATATTTCCAAAAGAATAGCTTTGCCAAAACTGGTCCGCGTGGACATTGCCCTGAGTATCAATATTGGCAATGCCGATACCGGAACTGTTTCCGCCATTGCAGCGCAAAAGCTCTAAAACTTTCTCTGCCTTCCGGGGATTTTCTTTCTGCAACCGCAAATAAATATAGGGCCCATCCGCGTGATTATCAACCGTCAGGATTTCCTTCTGCAGGCCCTTAGTATTCAGGTAGTCCGTCCACGCGCAAAGAGAATCAATAGCCTGTCGCGTTTCTCTATGGCTTACATCATCTTCAATCATAGAGCTGCCCCTGCCGGCATACACTAAATGATAAAAACAAACCCGGTTAATAGCTTCATCTTCAACAAGCTTAAAAATAGCCGATAGATCATGGTAGTTATGCCGCGTGATCGTAAAACGCAGGCCAACTTTTTGTCCAGCAGCAACTAAGTTTCGTATCCCTCGTACGGCTTGCGTGAATGCCCCCCTTTTGCCACGGAAACGGTCATTATTTTTACCAATCCCATCGAGGCTAACCCCCACGTAATCAAAGCCTTCTTTTTTAATCTTCCTGGCCATTGCCTCGGTTATCAGCGTTCCATTAGTTGAAATAACACTGCGAATCCCAAGGCTTCGAGCTAAGGCGTTGAGGATAAATATATCTTTGCGCAGCAGAGGTTCACCTCCCGAAAAAAGCAGTACCGGAACTTTAAAAACAGCTAAATCCTTAATCATCGTTTGCGCTTCTTCGGTAGTTAGTTCACCGCTATAGCTTTGATTGCCCGAGTCTGAATAGCAATGAACGCAAGAAAGATTGCATCGGCGGGAGGTATTCCAGACGACAATAGGCTTTCGTTCGCCAAGGCTTAAATCCTTACGGTACCGCAATTCATCCCCGTAGGAAGAGACGTTATAGAGTAGTTTGGTGATGTTAATCATTTATTTAATCAAGGCGCGGCCTTAGAAAGTTACTTACATTCTTAAGGCTGCGCCTTGGCACTGCCCTCTAGCTGGCGGTAAGGCCGCGGACGAGATTCGATGGTTCGACTGCGCTATTTTTGACAGTTATGTTATTTTTTATAATATCCTGCAATCGCCTGTGCCAGGCCGTCGAACGTATACTCTGTAGCTTCAATATCTACCTTAAGCCCAAAGCCACGCGCGGTTTTTGAGGTAATCGGGCCAATACTTGCAACCTTAAATTTATTCTTTCGGCTCTTGATAGCTTTTGTAGAAAAAATGTTAAAAAAACCCTGAACACACGATGAGCTGGTAAAACTGATACTATCAAAATCAGCGAGAAAGCCCACGGCGGCTTTAGGAGAGCTTTTGGCAACGGTCCGATAGGCCGGAGCAAGAGTAACTGCCGCTCCCATTTTTTTAAGGCCTTGAGGAAGAATATCCCGCGCTTCTTGGGCCCTGACCAAGGCGATAGATTTCCCTTTTACTTTTATTTTCCTAAATTGTTCCAATAAACCTTCCTGGCAAAAAGTGCGTGCCTCAGAATCAACCCGAATACCGAAAGCTTTGATGGCCGCGGCGGTTCTTGGGCCTATCGCGGCAAGCTTTATATCCTGCAGTATTCGCCAGTCTTTTTTTTGAAAAGCTAATCGTGTATTAAAAAACCGGACTCCGTTTTGACTGGTAAAGATCACCCAATCAAACCTGTCTATCTGTTTAATAATCCTATCAAGCGACACATAGGAAGCAAGCGGCTTAATTTCAACCACCGGAAATTCCGTACACGATGCCCCGTATGCCGTTAAAAGCCTTGATAACGCGTGCTCCTCGTTCTCGGAGGGACGGGTGATTAAAATCTTTTTGCCAAAAAGCGGCTTGGTTTCAAACCAATTAATTTCTTTTCTTAACGAGACAACCTCGCCAACCACGCATATCGCAGGAGGAGTAATGTTTTCTTTTATGGCCTTATCAACAATAGTTGCCAAATCAGCGCTCACAGTTTTTTGTTCCGGGAGGCTGCCCTGTTGAATCACACAGCAGGGGGTCTGCCGCGGCCTGCCATAGCGAATGAGATTTTTTACAATTTCTGAAAGGTTCTCTACGCCCATTAAAAAAACAAGCGTTCCCAAACCACACGAAACCTTTTCCCAGTCTATAGCCGAACACTGTTTAGCGGCATCTTCATGGCCGGTAAATATGCCTACGGATGAGGTATGGCCTCGGTGGGTAAGGGGAATGCCCGCGTACGAAGGCACCGCGAAAGCGCTGGAAACTCCCGGAACCACTTCAAAAGGAATATGGCAACACGCCAAGGTTAATGCCTCTTCAGCGCCTCTGCCGAATAAAAAAGGGTCTCCGCATTTAAGCCGCACGACTATTTTACCTGCCTTGGCTTTTTTCACCAAAAGCGCGTTGATATCCTCCTGTGAGAGGGTATGCCTGCGGGGAGATTTTCCCGCGTAAATACGCTCTGCTAAAGGAGATACAAGCGTAAGTAAGTATGGATTCACCAGCCGGTCATAGATAACAACCTGGGCACCCTGTAAGCACTCAAGGCCTTTGATAGTAAGTAAGCCAGGATCGCCCGGGCCTGCCCCTACCAAATATACTTTACCTGTCTTTTTCAAAGCTTGTCCACCCCTTCTAAGATGTCCTTATCCGCTCTTTTAAAGACTTCACGCGCTGCCTGCTTTGCTAATATTTTCGCGTCTTTTATATCCGCCTTACGGCTGAAACGGACTATTTTCTTACCATCGCTACGTGCAACCATTATTGACAAATGAATCTGCCTGCCCCTAATCTTAGCCAAAGCCCCTAAAGGGATACGGCATCCAGCGCCAAACTCTTTTAAAAATACCCGTTCGCACTGGACGCGGAGAAAACTTTTATCGTCATTGATTGCTTTTGCCACAAAGCGCGCCTTTTGATTATCGCTTCGTATTTCAACTCCCAAAGCGCCCTGCCCGCAGGCAGGAGTCATCAACCCAATAGGGAGAGGCTGGATAAAAAATCGCTCTTTCCCCATATACGCCAAAGGAGCCTTATATCCAAGCCGCTTAAGAGCGGCTAAGGCTATTATAAGTGCCTCATATTCACCGGACAACAATTTCTTAATCCGGGTATCTACATTTCCCCGTAAATCTTTAATCTGTATATCTGGACGCAGGGCTAAACACTGCGCGGCCCTGCGCAGGCTGCTGGTACCGATAATAGCGTTTCTTTTAAGTTTTAAAAGGGTAGCCCTTCGCCTCGTAATGACGCAATCTCGCGGGTCTTGCCGTCGAGGAATTGCCGCTAACGATAACCCTTTAGGAAGGCTGGAAGGCAAGTCCTTAACGCTATGAACGGCAAGATCTATTTCATGACGCAAAAGTGCGTCTTCTAATTCCTTGACAAATATCCCTACCTCCAAACGCTGCCAGTCTTTAGCCTTATCTCCAAATGTTGTGATTTTCTTGAGCAAAAAGCTATGGCGCGGCAATTTTCTCTTCAGAGAACGAATCAGCCCTTGGGCCTGAGTAACCGAGAGCAGGCTTCCCCTGGCGCCGACTATTATTTCCTGTTTTTTCACTCGAAAATCTCCTTATTCTAAACCCGCATTGAACTAGTCACTACCTTCGAAAGCGGGGGTGGCAAAGTTATGTGTGAGCGGGGCGTACGGAAATTTTTGCGGCTTGGACCCGCCATCGCTTTTAGTGGCGGGCGCGAAAATTTACGCCGAGTGAGGATTGCCGCAGGAGCAAGCCGAACGTCCCTGCGAAGACATAACCTTGACAGGACCTCCGCCCTGCCTAAGAGAAATCTATGACAGTAGTGCACTTCTGTCCGGATTACCATAATCACCGATATAACCATCATTCACCCCAAAAGAGCAACACGTTGCACCTCGGGGGTATCCTAATTTTCATTCTCTTTAGTGCCCCGCGCCTTTAGCGGGGCATGAAAGTTTCATAAGGGAATGCGTAAGAAACTACAATGCGGGTTTATGCTACGGACTCCGATAATGCTTCTTGCTGTGGGGAAAACAATTCTTTCTCAAGGCGCGCCATGCGCCGCTCTATAATCTGCTCTACCTTCTTGACCTCTAAAAGCCTTTCTCTGATATTCGCGTCGCACACACTGGTTAAACCATCGATATTATAAAGATGCACCTGCTCAAGCTCAGAAACTTCAGGAGAAATATTACGGGGAAGCCCCAAATCAATAAGAAAGAGCGTCCGATGGTTTCTTAGCTTCATAGCTTCCGCGATATGCTTATAGGTAATAATGTAGTGAGGCGCGCTGGTTGAGCTAATCAGGATGTCCGCGTCCTGCAGGCAGCCAAAGATTTGATCAAAGCCGACGGCTTGTCCTCCAAATAAAGACGCTAATTCCTTAGCCTTATCAAAGGTGCGGTTTGCGACGATGACGGTCTTTACGCCCTTGGCGTAGAGATTATCCACGGCAAGTTCCGCGATTTTCCCCGCGCCGATAATCAATATCTTTTTGTTGTTAAGGTTTCCAAAAATCTTCTTGGCTAATACTATCGCCGCTGAACTTATAGAAACAGCGCCCTTTCCGATCGCGGTTTCGGCGCGGGCCTTTTTACCCACGCGGATGGCTTCTTCAAAGATTTTATTGAGCTGTTTGCCTATGGTAGCCGATTCTTTTGCCTTGGCTAACGCATCCTTAACCTGGCCAAAGATTTGGGTTTCTCCTACTACCATAGAATCTAAAGAAGACACTACCTTAAAAAGGTGCCTCAAGGCATGGGTATCATGTAAGCAATAGAGGTGCTTCTTGAGATAGTCATTCTCAATCTTATGGAAGCCGCATAAAAACTCAACCGCGGATTGAAAACCTTGATGCAGGTCACCGGTGATACTATAAAGCTCGACACGGTTACAGGTAGATAAAATCAGGGTTTCTGCTATAGCCTCGCTTGCCGCTAACTGCCTGAGGGCGCTACCAAGCTCTTTAGCGGAGAAAGAAACCTTTTCCCGTATCCCTATGGGGGCACTCTTATGATTTATACCGACGATTTGAAAATGCATGCGTTATACCTTTGCCTCAACCAGGCTATGTAATACTTGCGCCTTTTGCTTTGCGTTGAGGCATCGCAACTTTATATTACCGCGGATTTCCTTTAACCGGCTCAAGAAGATGGCATATTCCGGAACCAAAAGCTTTTCTAAATCTTTGCGTATTCTTTTACTTAAACAAGGAGCTTTACCGCTTGTCGAGATACTAATAATCAAATCTTTTTTTGCTATTACTGAAGGAACAATAAAATTACTTAAAACAGAGGCGTCGACCACGTTAATCAAACTGCCGCGCGATGCCGCATCAAGCGCTACTTGTTTATTGGTTACTTGGCTATTGGTTGCGGCAATAACTAAGAAAGCATCCTGAAGAGAACCTTTGGTGTAGGTTGAAGATAGGCAAGCAATCTTCTTCTTTTTTTTTAGCTCCCTTAGGCCTTTCGTAAGTTTAGGGCTGATTACCTTAACGCGCGCGCCGGCTTTAAGCAGAGCATAAACCTTTCTTTGCGCTACGCTCCCCCCCCCAACGACGACACATTCTTTGCCTTTTAAATCTAAAAGAATAGGATAATATCTCATTACAATAAAGTCACCTGCCTATTATCTTATAGAGGCAAGAGACCAGCTTCTCGTAACAATACCCAATAACCAAATCGTTTGGTCATTGGCATATTGGTTATTATTTGATTATTGGAAATTGATGTTTGGTTATTTTGCAATAAGTAATGTCACGTTCTACTAGTGCACAGTATATTTTTCATAAAAACTATCTTTACTGTGTACTAGAGGCTTTCTTGGGGAAAAATATACCCCGCCAGAGTAATCTCCGGCAGGGTATATATTTTTTTGACAGCTACCAACAATCTTTATATACAATCTTAAAAGTGTTTTTTCTTGCTACTATTTTATTTTCCGCGCACCCTGAATCTTCCAACCAAATTCTTCAGGCTCATCGAGAGGTTGGAAAGCTCCTGGGCTGAGGCGGACATCTCCTGCATAGAGGCAGTCTGTTCCTCGGTTGAGGAAGAAACCTCTTCCGCGGTTGCCGCTGATTCTTTGGCAATTACCGAAACATCATTGACTGCCTTAGTAACCTGTTCGTTAGCCTTAACCTGCTGCTGAATTAAAGTCGTAATCTGGCCAGCCATGGCGTTGACTTCCTGCACTGCCTTGTTGATCTCACCGAGGATATCGGTTATCTTGGCTACCTCAGCCTGCCCTTCCTGCACCTCTTTGGAACTTGCCTGTATCGCGCTAACTGCTTCCTGAGTCTCTGACTGAATGGACTTAATGAGTTTTCCAATCTTTCGCACTGCCTCGGCAGAACCTTCGGCAAGTTTTCGCACCTCTTCGGCAACAACCGCGAAGCCGCGGCCTGCTTCACCGGCACGCGCCGCCTCTATGGCCGCGTTTAATGCCAGGAGATTGGTCTGGTCGGCAATAGAAGTGATAGTATCAGTGATTTCACCGATAGCCTGGGATTTTTCTCCTAAGCCCTGGATGACTTTCGCGGTTGAGACAACCGTATCGGTCAAACCGGTAATCTTATTCACTGCTTCCTGAGCAGTGGCCTTACCCTTTTGCACGCGCGCGCTTGCCTGATTTACCGCGTTTGTCGTACTCTGGGCATTCGCGACCACTTCTTTTAAGGTTACCGATGCCTGCTCCATTGCCTCTGAAGTCTGGGCCGCGCGTTCAGCCTGGGTTATCGCGCCTTTTGCCACATTCTGAATCGCCGTGGATACCTCCTGGGTAGAGGCATTCATTTCTTCCGAAGAGCTGGATAGCTCTTGTGCTGACGAAGCAACTTTATCCGCGGTACTCAGCGCCTGAGAAACCATATCGTGCATAGCGCCAACCATACTTTTAAAAGAATCCGCTAAACGGCCTATTTCATCATTACTGTGAACGTTAACCTCTGTCGTTAAGTCTCCCTTGGTAATCACCTCAGAAATACCTAAAAGTTTTAGAATAGGGCTGGCAATCCGTCCTGAGATAAAGATTGACAATAAGATTACAATCACCAGCGCTATAATACCTATGATACATAAGAGACTTACTAAGCTGTTTAAAGGGGCGAATGCCACCTTAACGTCCCGTTCTGCCAGAATAATCCAGCCTTTTGCCTTATCAATCATAGCCGAGCCCAAAACAGTCTTTCCGGTAGAATCCTGATACGTTTTCGCGTCTGTTCCTACTGACTTTTTCTGCGCCTGAATGATGGGAAAACTCTTAAGCTGTTCCTTAAGAATAACCTGATCGCCTTTTCCTTCCATAAATTTAGGTATGGTCAATAGAAAACCATCCTTATTTACCACATAGGACTTTCCGCCCGTTCCTAAGGTATCGCCTTCTTCCGCAAGCACCTGATTAAGCATATCGCCCTTATAGCGGTTAACCAATACCCCCAAAGGAAGCGATGTTGCCCGCGCGGTAACCACATTGCTTATGGCTAATACCGGCTTGCCTAAATCTTCTGCCATATAAAAATCCGTAGCATAGACTAAGACTGTAGGATCTTTTTTTAGTTTCTCCTGCATTGCCTTATCTTTAAAATATTTACTGATATTAATAAAATATTCCTTCTTTGATTCATCCCTTCCCAGAAGCTTATCATTCGTGGCAAAAACGACTTTTCCCTTGAGATTAATTATCATAAGATCCACTAAATAACTATCCAAGGACATCTTGTTTTTAATTAAATGATTATTGGTATTTTTGACCAGAGTCGCTACGGCAGAATCATCAGGATCGTAATAGGTAAGGCCGTCTTTGACCACACCATCTGAACAGAAATCAAGGGTCCTGCCTTTTTTACCTTCGATAAATGCCGCTACCTTTCCTTCAATACCTTTGGTCAAGATATTTAATTCGCTGGCGATTCTTTCGGTTACTATGGTACGGCTGTTAAGGTAGATAAGGATACTAGCTAACGATAGAGGCCCTATAGAGATAAGGATAAACCACCTCAACAGCTTCACCCGTATACTGGTATATGATTTTTTCCCCATCCTTTCTCAGCTCCTTTTTTAGTAGAAATTCTTATGCTATGGTTTCCTAAAACTATGCGGAGGTAGATTCTTTATACCGTATCTACCCCCGCCATATGTTTTATTTTTAGCTTTTCGGTATTAGGTTTTCTCTTCTAAAGGTATAATAACGCTAATCCCGCCTCGTATTTCGCCTTCCAGATAATTCTCCATAGGCTTTCCCGCCATATCCTTTCCGTCTCCGGTAGGAGAGGTGGCAGGGTCCCCATGGCATTTCAGGCAGCTCTTTTCAATATAGAGGGGAAGCATATAACGGTACACTTTTTTGCCTTCCCAGTCAGCTTCTTCACCATAGCCTTTTCCTTTAGGATATGATGGCTCATAGAAACGGGTTAACACCTCTTTTTCCCAGTCATCGGCCGTGTTATAGGTGTTACGTACACCGTATTCGCCCTTACCTAAGGTGGTCTGTTTTACCCGGATACCGCTATTTTTAAAGAAATCGTCGCCGATAATTCTTCCCATATACGCGGGAATAACCCCTTTAAAGGCATAAGGAGCATCCTTAGGAAGAGGTTCTTCAACCTTTGCCCCATGGGTATTAATAACATCTACCATTTGCGAAATCATACGGCGGGTAGAAACCAGGTATTGGGCTAAATCCTCGGCCACCTTACGCACATCTATCTTCTCGGCAGCCATTGCCGGAAGAATGCCTACACAACCTATGATGAAGGCAAATAAAACCATTGTTACGCTCACCTTTTTTAACATTGTTTCCTCCTTTCGCGCATCTGTTTTTTATCTTTTTTCGTCCTTCCTGTTTCATTGAAGAAACAGGAAGGACGAACTGACCCTTAAGTTAAAATTTCAAAAGACTCTGCAGATAGAAGAAATCCGCGTCGTCATTGGCGCCGGTGCGGGCTAAGAATGTCCCGGCAAAGAAATGGGAATAGCCGCTTAAGAGATTGATATTTTTATTGAAGGCGTATTTAAGCAGGAAATCCACCTCAGAACCCACGTAGCCGCTGCCAACCCTTTGATTAGCCGCTCTTAGCTGGGCTCTTCCCGCATTATATAACGCGTCGGTTGTCTCGTCAAGATAAAACAGCCAATAATCTCCCTGCAGGCTGAGTTTCTTGGTAGGGCTAAGATTTAACCTGAGGTTATAGGCATTGATATTCTGCAGGCTCACGAAGTCAATATAACCATAGAAGAGGTGGTTCGTAGGCCAGAGATTATCAAAGGTGTTTCTTTCGTTGTCGGTTGAATCCTCATCGCCAGTGGCAAAATCCCATTCCAGGCCAAGGCGCGGCGTCCAGGGAATATCACTCAAGGTATAGCCTGCCTGCAGGATAAGGGCATAGGCGTTAATATCCTGAGAGCCGAATTCACCAGACTGATAGGCGTATTCCAAGGTATAATCAAAATTATTCACCTTATCGCCTTTTAATCTGATACCTGAAGTTAACTCGTTTAATTTCCTTGACCCGCTGGGGCCAAAGGAAACCGGTTCCGAGCTATTCCGATAAAGATAATACATGTCAAGAACATGCTTATCTAAACCTTTATAGCTGGTGTACACTCCGTGAAACCCTTCATTATCATCATACCAATTATTAGGATTGGCAAGGTCGATATTTACTTTTTCCGAAAGAAAACCTTCAATGGTAAACTGCTTTTGCGCGAAGATAACCTTTGCCGCGTCAAAAGACTGCGCCACATTTGACCAGTCAAAACCTCCGACTAACCGCTGGTCACCGTAGGAAAGCTCCTGCCTTCCTAAGCGCAGGGTGAGCGCGTCTGAAATTTGCTTTATCTTATAATCAATATACGCCTGGCGCACGTCAAACTCATCACGAAAAGCAATGCTCCATCTATTTGCCGGAGTAGTGCCAAAAATACGGGAATCCTGCAGCTGCACAAAGCCGCGCAGAGATTCTGAAATAGTGGCATCAAGCATAAGGCGGGTTCTTAAGAGATGGAAGGTATCGGTTTCGTTCGTAGTCCTATCGGCAGTTTCGCTAAAATCAAAATCATCGCGCGCCTCAAGCCGATAGCGCATTTCGAGGCTTACTTTAAGCTTTTCTTTTAATTCCTTGGGAAGATAATTTTGAATAAAAAACCCTTCACTGGTAGCTCCTGCATGGGCCTGCGTAACCATTACTACCGCAAGAGCAAGCAACATTGCCAAAAGACAACTCTGTCTTTTCCGTTTCATCTTTTTCGCTCTCCTTTCCTTTATATAAGGCACATCCTACGTGAACACCTGCCCACGCAAGCTCTGCGCCTAACTATTATCCTATCCCTTTCTATAAATTATAGATATTTGTATTATATGTTATAGATAAGGGATAAGATAGCTTTACCTTTTGAAGCTTTCTTTTTTAGCCTTTTTTTAAAACTCCAAGGTAAAGAGGTTCATTGTAGACACAATTAAACAAAATTTCAACGAACAATTATTAACTAAAGTTAGGTTTAAATATAGCTTCAATCTATAGCTTTGTCAAGTATTTTTTCAAAAAATATTTTTGTAACTACTTGGTAATAAATAAATAATAAAATGGAGCCCACCCGGGCTAAAGCCTGAAGTTCCTTTTCTTCTTGCCCCTTCGGGGCGGAATCCCGACCGACTTGTTCCGACCGAAAACGTCGGAACTCCATCCGCGGCCTGAAGGCCGCAGTTTTGAAGCGTCGGGATAAACTCACTCGCCTAAGGCCTTTTTAACCTTTGCCAATAGATCCTGGGAATTAAACGGTTTGAGGACATAGTCAGCAATATGTTCCTTTTGCACCAAATCCTTAACCCGGGAATCTCCCATAGCCGTAAGCACGACCACCGGGATATCGGGAATTCCCTCTTGGAGACCATGCATTTCTTTTAAGCCCACGAGCACGGCATAACCGTCAACCTTAGGCATCATAAGGTCCAAAAGGATAAGCTGCGGCTTCTCTGAAAAAACCTTCGCCATACATTCTTCTCCATCGCTGGCGGTAACTACTTCATAGCCATTTGCCTCTAACCGCAGCTTTACCAGCTTCAAAATATTCGGGTCATCATCCGCCAGCAGTATTTTCTTTGGCACTGTTTTTTATCCTTATTATCCCAATTTCCGCAGTTTGGTTTTGCCCCCTGCAAGGCGTACTGCCGACACATGGCTACTACAGGTAAAACCGCGCATAAAAAGCTCTCAGCAATCAGCTGAAAGCAGAAAGCTTACGCCGTAGGCGTATCCGCCTGCGGCGGAGAAAGCTATACGTTATTCTCCCAAAGCCTTTCTTATTTTTGATAAGAGTTCTTCGGATTCAAAAGGCTTAACCACATAATCTTTGATTTCTTCCTTTTCAATCATATTTTTAACCCTGGGGTCGCTTAAAGCGGTCAAGACAATAACCGGAACAATGGGCATCTCTCCGGTAAGGGCCTTGATTTCATTCATGCCGATAAGGACATTATAGCCGTCGGCCTTAGGCATCAGGACATCTAAAATCAACAAATCAGGTTTTTCCGCGGAAATCTTTTGCAGGCATTCCTCGCCATCAGCGGCAGTAATTACTTCGTAATTATTCGCTTCCAGCCGCGCCTTAATCAGCTTCACGATATTAGGGTCATCATCAGCAACTAAAATCTTTTTCTTTGCCATACGCATCTACCTCCTTAGAATGACTAGTACAGTATAACATAAGTTATTGAATTTCCTCCCCCTTAATGGGGGAGGATAGGTGGGGGTGATATTAGTCGGGCATCTCCCTCCCCTAACCCCTCCCATCAAGGGAGGGGAAGAGTTAAAAACTTTTGTTACAGTGTACTAGTAACCACAGAACGCAGGCGGTGGCGCCTGCAAATTTCTCACACACACCTTGCGTTACACGCGCGAAGGAAACCCTTGACTTTTTTTCACTCTACACTTCACAAACAACATTCTTCTTAAGGGTTTACCTTTGCTCTTTATATATTCAATATCCCCAAGACCAAGCCTTCTTCGTGCGAGCCGTCTTGAGGATAGGTAATGACTTTAAAAGAAATTGTTATATGTTTTTCCCCGCCTTGCCGTGCCGTGTAGTGGACGAATATGTTACGGATCTTTCCGGCGATCACCCGCGCGTTTTCTTTTGTAACCCCGGGAAAAAGCATAAGAATACGATTGCCGCTTTCCACAATGGCCTCAGAGTCCCAATGGATCTTTTTTCTGATAAAATCCGTTAAATTATCGGCCAGCGCGTCACTATCGCTTAAGGGCGTATCCGATACATCCCAAAGGCTAAAAAGCACCAGAGATAAAACATTGTTCTGGCGCATAGCCTTTTTTATCCCGCCTGCCACATATTCTTTAAAGAGCTGTTCTTGGCTATAGCGCGGAATCGTGAAACTGATTTTTGTCCCTTTACGCGGTTGGGACTCAGCCCAAATCTTTCCTTTATGCAGTTCAACGATGCCCTTAGAAATGGAAAGCCCCAGGCCGGTTCCTTTTTCTCCCGGGCCGTGCGCCCGGCCAAACTGCTGAAATTTACTGAATAATTTCGGCTGGTCCTCCTTGGCAATGCCTTTCCCCGTATCGGCAACCGAACATTCTATCGACGCGGCGGTATCCTCTACTGAAATAGTAATACTGCCATTTTCCGTGAATTTAAGGGCATTTCCCACCAGATTTATAAAAACCTGGTTAATCCTATCTCTATCAACGTATGCCTTGATTTTTGGCTTAGAAAAATGCGTGCGGATTTGCAGTTTCTTCTCTTGCGCCTGCAGGCCGAAGGCAGCGGCTACGGTTTTAGCTACGGCGGCAATATCGACTAACTCTTTTTTTAATTCTACTTTCCCGGCTTCTATTTTCGCTATATCCAAGAGGCTGTCAATAATACGCTTGAGACGGTCGGAATCCTCAAGGACAATGGAAAATATTTCTCTTTGTTTTTCGGTAATACCTCCCAAAAGGCCGTCAAGCGCCTGAGAAACCCCCTCGCGTATCGTCGTCAGGGGTGTGCGGATTTCATGCGAAACCGTCGAGATAAAATCAGTTTTCATTCTGTCTATTTCTTTCTCTTTGGTAATATCGCGGAATATCCCGATTGCCCCGATGACCTTGCTTTCAAAAAGGATAGGGGAGGCCGTCACGGAAACAGGAAACCTCGTCGCATCTCTTCGATAATAGTACGCGTTGACATGGATAGTTTTATTATCCTCAAGCGGACGGGCCATAATTCTCTCTGCTTCGGGAACCGGGTTGCCTTTTTCATCTTCACAAATAAGCGCTTCGCCAAAATTTTTTCCTACCAACTCAATCAGCTCCCAGCCGAACATATGCTCGGCTTCGCTATTCATCATCATCACCTTGGCATCTTGGCTAATGACAATCATACCCTCGCCGATACTCGCCAGGACAAGCTCGCACTTGGTTTTTTCTTCGCTGATGCGCGTCTTAGCCAGCCTCAACTCGTCTTCGACACTTTGGCGGATCTCTACCATCCGGTTAAAGGAAGAGGCGAGTGTCCCGATTTCATCCTTTGACGTATTCTCTATGCGTAATCCTGCTTCACCCCTGCTAATCCTATCGGCAACCCTGGTAAGCTTGCGTACCGGCGCCGTAATTGATTCAGCTATTGCTACCGCGATGAACCCTACAAAAAGCCATATAATGACCGCTGCCGTTGCCAAAAAATTCCTTAATTCATACACCGGCAAAAGTACCTCTTTTTGGTCTTGCTCTATGATTAAAAGCCACTTCCAGTCCTCCTCAATATCTAAAAGCACCGATGCGCCCAATACATTGTTTCCCCGCATATCTACCCACGATCTATTAAGAACGCCAAAATCTGCCGTTGCCTGGAGAACAGGCTCGGTGATTATTTTCGTTTTTAACGGCCTATAGGTATCGAGCTTTTTGGAAGGGGTTAAAAGCAGGCCTTGCTGATTCACCAAGAATATATCCATGGTGGTTTCTTGGCCGCCGACAATACTCTGTTTATCCCAGCGGTGGCCTTTTATTCCCAGAAGGACATCCTGAACATTGGCTAAGGTATAAAAATTAACCAAGACTCCGATGAGTGTATTCGTCGTTCTGCTTTTTAAAGGCGTGCCAATGGCAATAATTTCTTCTTCCGCGCCCCAATGCATAAAAATACCGCTATCCTGAATATAGGCCGTATGCTGCCCTTCAAGAAAATAGGCTTGCGTCTTGCCTGTGGCAAGCCCTAGTAGGGCCTCGCCCTCGCTATCGCCGATAATCTTACCGGTTATATCAAGGACGCGGATTTCTAAAATTTCCTCATCGAGAGGTTTTTTATTAACCCTAAGATGCTCATTTAAAGACCTGCTTAAGCGTGTTTTCTCTGCGGCGGCGCTCTTAAAGATAGCTTCTGCCTGATCTCTGATAAAACCGTCGGAGGCAAAATCAATGGTCCTGCCTTTTTTACCGCTTAAATACTCCAGGACTTCGGCCTTCTTGGCCAGAGCCACAATATTCAGGCCTTTTAAGGCAGTCGCTTCTAACGACTTTTTCGCGTAAGAAAAGCTTAAGGCACTAATGAAAATAAGGGGAATGATGGAAATGGCCAGAAACGTAAGAAGGAATTTTGTCCTAAGACGCATAGAAATAAGCCTTCAGCTATCAGCTATCAGCAATCAGCTGAAAGCTGAAGGCTGAAGGCTGAAAGCTATAAATAACTGTGCAAGCCTTTAAAAAGATAATTTACCCCGATAAAGGTAAAAAGAACGCAAAAAAACCCTATGATATTAATATAGGCGCCTCGACGGCCATGCCAGTTTTTAAGCAGGCGCAAATGTAAATACGCCGCGTAGACGCACCAAGTAATCAGCGCCCAGGTCTCTTTAGGGTCCCAGCTCCAATAGCTGCCCCAGGCGGTCTTTGCCCATACCGCTCCGGTAGTAAGCCCGATAGTCAAAAAAGGAAAGGCAAAGGCGATGAGACGATAACTAAGCGTATCTAAAGCTGTCAACGAATCAGGAGAAGCTTTACGGGCATTGACAAGGTATTTGATACTGACAATACAAGAAATCGCGACCGAAGCATAGCCGAGAAAATAGCTTACCACATGGATAACAATCCAATTACTCTTTAATGCCGGCATAAGAGGCTTTAGGGTTTTGTCAAGAATTGAGGTATATCCTACAATCAGGGCGGCGCCGATACTCACGGGCATAGCCAAAAACTCAAGCTTGAAATTTCTTAAGAGGATGAAAAACACACACACCGTTGACCAGCTAAAAAAAAGCAGGGATTCATATAAGCCGATAATAGGAAAATGGCCCGCGCTTATCCAGCGTTGAATGAGGAATCCGGTATGAGAAGCAAAACCTATTGATAATAAAGCGATTGCGAAACTTTTAAAAATTATTTTTTGGAAGTTTGTGTATAAAAAAAAGCCTATGCCGGCAAAAAGATACGCGCCCATTACCACATTAATCAAAGTGAAATTCATGGCCTTTACTCCTCGTATAATATATGTAATTGAGCATGTTAAATGCGGGGATTAGGTGATCGGGAGATTAGGATTTGGTAATTAGGATATCAGGATATTGGGAACAAAATATCGGGTTTTCCCTAATCTCCCGATTTCCCGATACCCTCCCGCCCAAGGCGGGATCCCGCCTCATCAAAGACTATAGCGGGAAAATCCCAATTCCCTGATACCCAGATATCCCTGCCTGCGGCAGGCAGGCGCTTTTAACATGTTACTACCTCACTTGTGCTTTGATTTGCCGCTGACGATAAAGATTACCCCTATATTAAGAAAAATGAAGCCCGCGTATACTATCTGTACCCCTGGGTCCTTGGATACCTGCAGCCCTGTCCAAAGGCCATGCTTCTCATCATAACTTGCCTGGCATAAGGTATACCCCTTAAAGCTCAAGGGATGATTCACCTTTATTATTTTAGCAAAAACAGGCCTGCCGCTCCCATCAAGGATTACCGCTTTACTCCTATAATCTTTTATATGGCTACGGGTAGCATCATACCATTCAATCTCAAAATCATCAAGGTATATTCTAAAACCTAACGGCTTTAAGGTGTTGCCCGCGGTTATAAAGGTATCCTGGGAATGGCCTTTATATACTACCAAGAAACCCGTGTGGCCGAAAATACAGGTAACGAGGCTTCCGACGATAATTATTAAAAGCCCCAGATGAGCAATAAGGGAAGCCAGTGATTTTTTCCATGTTTTTACTTGGCGCAGGGTACAGGTTAAAAGGCTCAGCCACAGAAAAAATACCAAACCGATAAACCACCAGGAATGATACACATCGGTTAACCGCAGAAAAGAAAGAACGCGATAGAACCGCTCTCCATACCGGGCACTATACGCCTGCGCCAAAGCCCCTTGAGGTATGAGCGTACCGCTAATAATCGTGAGAATAATCAACGCTAAGAGCGTAACAACGAACTTTATTGAACAAAACAAGCGTACAAAAGAATCCTTCGCAGATTTCTTCATATTCCTTTTATGTGAGCATACCTTCAATTGTGAGAGATATTCTAAAATCTTTTTTTCGCGTTCATCATAGTAACATCTTGATTTCCGCTTATCAAGCTATTTTACTAAAAAGCATACCCTCCACTAAGTCAGCGAGGCATTTTCTCTACGCCGATGAGCATGCTAAAAATTCGCGTCAAAATAATTCTTGACTTTTCAACATCGTATGATATTGTAAAATCTGAATCATGTTAACCTCTTGCAATTAAAGGGGTAACTTTAAAGGCGGCAGTTACCAAAGACACCGCGATTTTACTTATACTAATAAGTAACGGGATACCATTCCCGAAAAAGGAGGAGGAACGCCATGATGAATGTAATCAAAGGCCTTAGCATAAAGCTGCGCCTGATGCTGCTGGCTGGGGTATCAATACTAGGGTTTTTTATCTTTGGGATAATGTCGTATTGGACATTGAACACGGTAAAGGTCAACGGCCCCCTCTATAAGAGGATTGTGCAGGGAAAAGACCTTATCGCGGATGTCCTTCCTCCACCTGAATATATCATTGAAACCTATCTCATCAGCCTTCAGCTTCTTGATGAAACAAATTCCGTAAAGATTGAGAAGCTCATTGAAAATGCCAAATTCTTAAAAAGCGAATACGACACCCGCCATGAGTACTGGATCTCTGAAAGTTTTGGAGATCTGGCAACGGATAAAGAACTCAGAGACGCGATCATCAGCCTTTCGTATAATCCGGCTATTGAATTCCATAAGAAATTCTTTGATGAATTCATTCCTCTCATTCAAAAGGGTGAAAAGGATAAGGCGCGGGAATTAGCCAAAACTTTTCTCAATGAAAAATACGAAGAGCACCGCGTCGGCGTTGACAAGGTGGTTTCTATGTCCATCGAAAGAAACAAAGTTGATGAGCAGCGCGGGACAGCTACCATCAGATGGAGGACCTTCCTTTTGATTATGATTGGCCTTGGAGACATTGTCTTAATCCTCATCATCTGCGTGTTAATCATCCGCCAAATTACGCTTCCTTTGCAACAGGTAGTTGCTACCGCGGAACGAATAGCCCAGGGAGACCTGACCGCGGATAAGATAAAGATAAGCTCTCAAGACGAACTCGGCAGGCTTGGCGAGGTGTTCAACAAACTTTTAGACTCACTCCGCGCGATATTCCTTGAGGTGCGCTCAACCGCGGATAAAGTTGCCTCGTCATCGCAAGAACTATCCAGCTCTGCGGAAGAAATGAATGCCTCAACCCAGGAAGTATCTACCGCCATCAACAATGTTGCCAAAGGCGCCAGCACCCAGGCAGAAAAGAGCTCGCAGACTTCCCTGGCAATGGAAAGGTCATCGGTAAACTTAAAACAAGCGGTAGCTAATGCCCAAAGCACTTCAAGCGCGGTAAACCAAGCCTCAAATTACGCCCAGAACGGAAAAACCGCGGCCCAGGAAGCGGTGGAAAAGATCACCCGGCTCGCGGACACGGTTGTCTCAACCGCGAAAGTCATCCAGGGCTTGGGAGAAAAATCCCAGGCTATCGGTGAAATCACCGATACCATTACTTCTATCGCCGACCAAACCAATCTTCTGGCATTAAACGCGGCCATCGAGGCAGCGCGAGCCGGTGAAGCAGGACGCGGCTTCGCGGTTGTCGCCGAAGAGGTGCGAAAGCTTGCCGAAGGCTCTGCCGAGGCAGTGCGAAAGATTGGAAAACTCATTAAATCCATTCAGTCAGAGACTCAGGAAGCAGTCAGCGCCATACAGGCAAGTTCCAAAGAAGTGCAGGAAGGCAGAGCCGAAGTAACCAAGATAACCGATATCCTCGGCGAGATCAACAAGGCTGTGCAAGAAGTCAACGCCATGGCAAATCAGATATCTACTTCTATGCAGCAGCAGGTAAAAGATAATGAGCTCGTTTCTAAGGCTGTTAACGACGTCTCCAGCATTGCCAAAGAATCAGCGGCAACCGCGGAAGAGGTTTCTTCCTCAACCGAGGAACAGACTGCCTCAATGCAAGAAATGTCAGCGTCCGCGCAGGAGCTTTCTAATCTTTCTCTATCACTTAAAAACATGGTGACCAAATTTAAGCTGTAAGCCTTAGCGTATACGAGCGGCAGTTATAAAAGATTTATTGATAATCAAGGAGTATAAAAAAATCCCTGATGGAGAAATCTTCCGCGGAATCCCACGAATTGCAATTAGCCATCTTTGCTATCGGCAATGAGGATTTTGGCGTAGAGATACGCCAGGTAATTGAGATTATCAAGCTTACCGCTATAACCCCCCTGCCCAAAGTATCCAGTTTTGTTGAGGGGCTTATAGACCTGCGCGGCAGGATACTGCCTATTATAGACCTTGCCAAACGGCTCAATCTTAAAGGCAAGCCTCATTCGGAAAAAACGAGGATTGTCGTTGTAGAGATAGAAAAGAATATTGTGGGAATGATTGTTGACGAAGTTACCGAGGTCCTGCGGCTTCCCCAAGATGATATTGAAGACATTCCCCATATCCTTGGCGGCATTAGCCAGCATGGCTGTATCAAGGGAATAGGGAAATTAGGAAATGAGCGCCTGCTTATTTTAATAGATTTGGCGGAGGTACTTTCTTCCGAAGAAATCGAGGCTATTAAAACAATTATCCGCTAACTAAAACGCGAGAAAAGGAGGGTTAAAAACACGATGAAAAAACAAAAAGTATTATCCCATGGTTTTTTCTTTAAACAGAAGCTTCTACTTATTATCGCTCTTGTGGTATCAATGCAGGTTTTTGCCTTTGCCGATGAGGCAGACGAAAAAACAAAAACACTTCTAAACAGGATTGACGCCTTAGAGAAAAAGGTAGAGTCCTTAAACAGGAAGCTGGAGATGCAGTCTACCCTTGAGGCAAGCAAAATCGGGGAAGAGATCGTTGAAAAGAAGGTGCAGGCAGCGCTTGATAAAAGAAAAGAAGCGGTAACCCAGACGATGGATCTGTTAAAGGGTATCAACATAAGCGGATTTGTGGATACCAGCTATACCTATAACGCCCAAAATCCCGACACAAGCTCAACGACCGGCGCTACCAATCCTGCCCGGGTGTTTGATACCGAAGCCAATAATTTCAATGTGCGTGCCGCTGAGCTGGTTATGGAAAAGCTTCCGCCTGATGAAGGAGGGGCAGGTTTTCGCACTGACCTCTACTTTGGTTCAGACGCGGAGGTTATCACTCCCAATGGTTCAGCCAGGGATCAATTTGACCTTGAACAGGCGTATATCCAGTTAAAGCCTAATGGTTTTAACCTGCCTTTTGGGCATTGGCAGTGGATAAAGATTGGGAAATTCGTGACGATGCACGGCTCTGAGGTAATTGAGGCAAAAGACAACTGGAACTTTAGCCGGGGGCTCCTCTTCGGCTATGCCATACCGTTTACCCATACCGGTATCCGCGCTGGGTATCAGCTTACTGAAAAATTAAGTAGTTATCTAGGGTTAGTCAACGGCTGGGATAATGTCAAAGATAATAATAACGCTAAGTCCGTAGAAGCCGCTCTTGGCTGGACAGCGACCGATAAGCTTTCTTTTAACTTAGCCGGGATGTACGGCCCGGAACAAACCACCAATAACCATTCCCAACGAGCACTTATAGACTTCGTTACCATCTATAAGCTGCATCCGAAGTGGACCCTTATGCTCAATGCCGATTACGCCCATGATGAAGATGCCGTAACCGCGGGAAAAGACGGCGCATGGAGCGGGGTGGCAGGGTATGTAAAGTACGATATGACCGATAAGATAAGCCTCATCAGCAGGACTGAATTCTTCAGCGACCCTCAGGGCCTGAGGCTTACCGCGGGAAATCCCCAGGACATCTGGGAAACGACCTTTACCTTTGAGCTAAGGCCGTATAAAGACCTGATTACCCGCTTAGAGTACCGCTATGATGAATCAAGCTCTAATATCTTTAGCCCTTACACGCCGCCTAAATCCGGCGATCATCAGGATACTATAGCTTTAGAAGCAATATACGCGTTCTAACGCGCTTTCAATGACGTTGTAAAAAAGAAACTCCGTTAGTTTTTTTCTAACGGAGTTTCTTTTTATGGATTTTTAGTGTATCTATAAAAAAGGTTATTCTGAAGGAATTGTGCTTACTTTATTAAATTTTATCCCTACTTCATACACTGCCTGATTTGATTCACTGGCCATCGGCTTCACCCATATAACCTCGCCTGATATATAAAAACTTCCCATCTGCGGCATAATTTTAAACTTCCCGGTAAGCGTGCTTCCCACTTTAACCTTATCTGCCGAAAGCATACGCAAGCCTCCCGAGCTGACATCCATAAGCTCACCCTCGTGCGAATTATTTTCTTTGCATTTTAAAAATGCCTTTTCCCTGGCGGGAGTCCTTCTGTATTTACGCTTTTCGTCCATCGCGCCTCCTCAATGACGACACAACTTATGCCTGCCGTTAAACGGGAAACCTTTATTTTTGTACGAGCGTCATAAGTTGTTTGCCGGAATTGATCCCGCCGAATGCGCTAAAATCATCGAATCGAAATTTTAGCACAGCTTACCCGCCTGCCGGCGAGGCAGGCGAGGCGGGATATTTACAGTATCTTCCTATTTGCGCCTGTCCTTTACATAGATACTTTTGCCTAAGGTCTTGGCGTAATTTTTCAGCTCTGTAAACACCTGAATTATCTCGCCGATATGAGAAAATTTCCGGCATTCGTTGGTTGCGATACCAATAGAAACGGTCATAATAGGAACTTTGGATATTTGGCCCATTCTGTTTTTGGTAACAATATAACCCCGCTTCCTGTCCTCTTCATCATAAAAAGAGAGGATACTTGTATCAAAATCGCCGATGATCTTCTTGCACACCGCGTCCAGGCAATCAGGAGTGGTAATGAAAATGAAATCATCGCCTCCAACATGGCCTAAGAAGTCCGTGGAATTGCCCATTTCCTCCAAGGTTTTACTGATAATGCTTGCCGTATGGGCAATGACATGGTCTCCCTTTTCAAAACCATAGCGGTCGTTGAATTCCTTAAATTTGCTTAAGTCCAAATACCCTACTGCCATAGGGGCATGGGCTTTTGTCCTTTCTTCCAATTCCCTCAATAAGGAGAAATTACCGGGCAGCTTCGTTAAAGGATTCGCGTCCAAATCCCTGGTCATGCGCACAAGCGAGGCCTTTACCCGCGCTAAAAATTCCGCGGAATCGATTGGTTTATCGATATAATCATCCGCTCCCGCGTAAATACCCTTAATTTTATTTAAAGGGTCTTTATTGGCCATTAAAAGGATCAAATTGATATGGCGCAGCCTGAAATTTTTACGTATCGTTTTGCAAAACTCAATCCCTTTAATACGCGAACTTTCAAAATCCAAAATTACCAGGCTAAAGGATTGCCGGCTCAAAATATCTAACGCCTCGATTTGGCTATGCGCGGTAATTATAGCATAACCTTCACCCTGAAGAAGCCCCGATAATAATTCTTGCGTAGGGTTATCTTCTACTAAAACTAAGATGCTGCCATCAGAATCGCTCATAGTAATCCCGTTATTGAAGCATCAAATCGCTTATAACACTATACTTTTGTAAAAATAAGTTCTGGCGATTTCTGTTTCCTTTGAGTTACAATACGCTGCAAACCATAGTGTTACAATCCTATTTTCCCAAAAGCGCATTTTCTTGCTAAAAAAATCGCTGTCTTAATAAAACATTTTCTTTCAAAAAGAAAACAACATATCTTTTCATTATAAAATTAAAGCATTTTTTGTCAAGCAAAATAGAATGAGGGTGCTGAAAAAATACCTTTTTACACAAATTCGTGTTTACCTTAATTTTTCAGTAACCTCTAAAGCGAGCCTTGTGAGAAAAGTTTTTGCATCTTTTAATACACACACCTAAGAGAGCGCGCCGTTACTTTACTAGGCTATCTGTAGGTATGAGCTTTCTATAAATACGGGCATTGGTGTCCACATCCTCAAAATGGTATCCACTTGCCTCATTGATAATGGTCTCGGCCTTACCTTTAATTAAATACCCTCCGGGGCATAACGAAAAATAGAATTTCTTCAGCAATTGCTCTTGGAGCTCGCGGTTAAAATAAATAAAGACATTCCGGCACACAATAACATCGGTTTCCCTTAAAAAATCCTGCTTTATCAAATCCAGATACTGAAATTTCACCATGTTTTTTATTTCTTCTTTTATGCGGTAATTTCCGTCGCCAAGAAGGGTAAAATAACTCTTGAGATATTTTTCCTCCACATTCTTCAGGTTATTTTTTGGGTACACCCCATCGCTGGCCATCAATAAACATTTTTTGTCAATATCGGTGGCGTAGAGTTCAAAAGAGAAATTTTTGAGCCCCGCCTTTAATAATTCCTTAAGCACAATGGCCAGAGAATACGGTTCTTCGCCGCTTGAGCAGCCCGCCGACCATATGCGCAGGGTGTTATGGCCTTTGAGTTTTTTTTGATTAATGAGGGTTTCCAAAAGATAGCGTATGGTTACCCACACCTCCATATCGCGGAAAAATTCGGTGACGTTAATACATAAGGCCTCTAGCATTTTTTCATACTCATCAGGGCTTTTTCTTAAAAACCGCGCGTATTCGCCATAAGAACTTACTCCGTTCATATGCATTCTATATCCGACCTTGCGCCTGATTACCCCCTGGTTATACTGCCTGAAATCAAGGCCTCTATCTTCAAGAATATTATTAAGCAACAACCGAAATGATTCAATTCTGTCTTCGGTAAGCTTATGGCTGGGGTTTTTACTTACCATATCTATAGCGTTAAACATTGCCCGGGCAAGCTCTGCCTTATACTTAAGCTTTGTCTCGTCTATGAGCGAAGCCGATACCGCCTGTAGCGGAACATTCTCAACAGGAAGAGTGGTAAGCGCTGACGCAACCATATCCTCTTTGCATTGCCCACAGGTGCAAATATCATAGCGCATCGTCAGAGAATGCTTGATAAAATCGCGGGCGATATCTTCCATGATATTTTTTTGTTTTTCCGCCATAGTGAAAGATACTATACCATAAATACCGCGTTTTGTAATATTTTTTTGCCTTTTTTGCTTGCTATTTACGCGTAAACAACATAAAATAAAGTAATTATGAACCTTAGGATAAAAAAGAAAACCCTTCCCGGCGCTTTTACCCTTATTGAGCTTATTATGGTGATAGTCATTATCGGCATCATCGCCATGATAGCGCTTCCCCGTATCGCCGGCTTTGCCATGATTCAGTTTAGCGGCGCGCTCAAAAAAATCACCCAAAATGTCCGTTTTGTCCAGCAAATCGCTATCGCTAAGCATACCAATTGCAGGATTATCTTTGACGAAACAATCGATACCTATGCGGCTGAGGAGGAATCTCCCCAGGGAAGCAATGCCTGGGTGGCAATTCCCGATCCTTTCACTAAGGCTAATCTTACGGTGAATTTTAGAATAGACCCTTACTATAACGGCATCAACATCACCGCGGCTAACTTTGGAGGAGGAGCTACCTTGCGTTTTAACTGGGAAGGGATTCCTCAAAACGCGACCGGAACAAATTTAAGCAGTGATGGTTGGGTAAATTTTATCTATAAGGGAAACAATTCTACACTCTATGTAAACCCTAACACGGGAAGGGTGCGGGTGGAATAACCGCCACAGGCCACAGGTTGCAGGTTAAAATGGAAAAGAAATTATAAGAGTATACAATAATCAATAACCAAAATACAATTACCAAATAAATTCCAATACCTAATGCATTGTTACATAAGTTCTTTGATAGATATGATGGTAAAAATGGGTCCTGTCCAGGTTATGTTTTCGCGGGGACGTTCGGCTTGCTCCTGCGGCAAGCCTCACTCGGCGTAAATTTCTGCGCTCCGCCTGCGGCGGAGTCCAAGCCGCAGAAATTTCCGTACGCCCCGCTCAAACACAACCCGGCCACCCATTTTTACAGCTATTTTAAAAACTTATGTAACAATGTACTAATGTCCAAACAACAAAACTATTTAAATATTGGTAAATTGGTGATTGTTTATTATATGGTTATTGTATCTTGATTATTGGTGATTAACTTACAGAAAACATATTCTATGAGGATTACCTTTTTGAATTTAAAATCGCGGAAAAAAAAAGCAAGCGGCCTCACCCTTATTGAAATTATCGTTATCATTGTTGTCCTGGGGGTGGCTATTCCTCCGCTACTGAATATGTGGGCAAATGTCGCCTGGCGCTCGGGTCGTTCGGAGGCGCTCGCGGACGCGGCATTTTACACCCAAGAGCTTATGGAAGAAATAAGAACAAAACGCTTTGACGAGAATACGGCCGCTCCCTGGAGCACGAACCTTGGAATCGACAACACCACAAAAGGCTTAAACAATGTGACTAATGAAACCGCCGCGGCAAGAGACAATTGGGATGATATTGATGATTTCCGTAACGCTACGGATATCCCGGTCACAGGATACAATCGAACAGTAAACATCCAGTACGCAGTACTCAATAATACCGCCTGGCAAGCCTGCACCACGGCTACCTGCGGAGCAATAAACAATTGCACCAGCTGTAATGAATGTTGTTATAAACAGGTAACGGTTTCGGTATCAGGCCGCGGCCTTACTAATGATACCGCGATGACTACAATTATAAGCGCGCATTAAGCGCAAACTTAATGTATGAGGTTGCTGAAAAATTAAGGTAAACACGACTTTGTGTAAAAAGGTATTTTTTCAGTACTCTCTGTATCTTTATATGACAACACAAAAGAAAACGAGTAAAAAAAACTCAACCAAAGCCGTAACCCTGATTGAACTGATTACGGTAATCGTTATCGTGGGAATCTTAACCGGCATCTCGTCGCTCTATATCCGAGAAACCGTTAATCTCTGGCGTTTCCTTTCCTTTCGTAATGAAGTGATTTCGCAGGGAAGGCTGGCGCTGATGAGAATGTCAAGGGAAATACGGCAGATGCGGGATGCCGACTCGCTTGCAGCCGCCAGCGCCTGGCAATTACAGTTTACTGACACCAAGAGCACGTCAATTTCCTATCAAGTATCAGGCAATAATTTACTGCGTAATACCGACATCCTTGCCGCAGGGGTAAACAATTTCACCTTTAGTTATTACAATAAAACTAACCAGCTTATTACGACGCCGCTTGTCGCGCCTACCGCGACCGATGTCTATCGGATAGATATTAACGCGACGTTTCAGTCGGGCACGCAGTCTAAGACAATAAAAACAAAGGTGTATCCGAGAAACCTTTAATTAAATTGTTAAATGGCTACATTGTTAAACTGCTGGAGTTAAAGTGACGGAATTAAATTGTTACATGGTTACATTGTTAAACTGTTGGAGTTAAAGTGACGGAATTAAATTGTTACATGGCTACATTGTTAAACTGCTGGAGTTAAAGTGACGGAATTAAATTGTTACATGGCTACATTGTTAAACTGCTGGAGTTAAAGTGATGGAATTAAATTGTTACATGGTTAAATTGCTAAACTGCTGGAGTTAAAAGATATACGTACGCATATAATTGCTTTTAATTTATCAAATTATATGCGGGAAACTATGCTTAAATGGAATTATTTTGCCAAGGATACTGTGGGCAAACAATTAATTAAGGTTATTAGATTTACCAATGATCGTTTAACAATTTAACAATGAATCAATTTAGCAATATACACGGTAATAATAAAGCGGCCGCCCTGATCATCGTCATCTTCGCGATGCTGGTTTTTAGCATTCTGGGCTGGGCATTACTCAATCTTGAGTCCGGCGATTTTGAAATAAACCTGCGTACCCTTAATTCTGAACAAGCACTCAATATAGCCGAGGCCGGAGCGCAATGGGCGCAAAACCAACTCTCCCGGAATTTTAACTGCACGAATATTACCAATGTAACTCACACATTTGGGCCAGGGCAATACGCCTGTAACTGCACCTCCTCAGGCAACGCACTCACTGTTATTACAACAGGTTACGTTCCTTCTCAGGCAAACTACCGCGCGCTGCGGCAGGTAAACCTTACGCTTACCCAGGGAGGCTTTAGTAACGTCGCGGCAGGAGGAGACAGGTTTGACTGGAATAATACCAGCGGTTATTCTATAAGCGTCAACGGAACTATCGCCTCGCCAAATTTTGAAGGGGATGATAGTGATGCAACGATCAATGAAGACGAAGATTGGACCTTTCCTCCGCCTTCAAATGCAACTGCTATTGTCGGGCCAACCAGCATCCCCGCGATTAATATGACGTATTTTGAAGATTATGCTAAAACCTGCGGCAATCAATGCAACTACACTAACGGCTCTTCTACTTTTGCAGAGAACAGTTATAACAACAAATTTTATTACGTTACGGGAAATGTCACTATTGATACCGGCACTAATCGAAACAATAAAATCACTTTTTCAAAAACAAGTATCGTTGCCGAAGGAAACATTACCATTATTGGAATTGGAAAAATGAGTATCTCTGCCCATAATAAACAAGGTGGGCCGGAAACTTTTCCGAATTTGGCTACACAAAACGGAAACATTATTTCTTCTGCGCCAGATGGGGACCTTTCTTCAAGCCGCGACTTTACTGGCCTGATTTATACGCAATACGGAACGATAGATTTTAATTGTATACACAATGAAGGCGGCCTGATGGGAGCCGCTATTTACCTCAGAGGCAATATTGAACTTAAATATGCCGATAGGTATGTAGACACTACCGGCATGGGCATTTCCGGGAATTTCTCGTCAACAACCTGGCAGGAACAATAAAGATACGCGAAATTAAATTCATTCGTAAATAATGTGGAGCAAGTAACATAACTGTTTGATAATCAAGGGCATCACTAAGATCACTGTGCATAGCGAAACTAATAGTTTTTGCAGCGAATGACGATTTTAGGCAAAAAGCCCGAATAGTTTCGGGTATCCGCCACTGTGCAATAGTGGCGGACGACGAGGATGTTTGAGCCCGTCCTGGCGCAAGCCGACGGGCGAGTTCCGCAGTCGCCGAAACTATGAGAGGCTTTTTGACGTGAAAAAATCGTCCTGAGCGAAAAAATTATTAGTTTCGCAAACTACTCTAATCACAAAATTCACGAAAGGACCTTAAATTACCTAAAGAAGGAGAATGGGCCATGATAAAAAAAATTTTTCTTGTCGTTATTTTCTTGATATGTGTCGCCGGGCTCAGCCTGCGTACTTTATGCGCGCAGAAAGAACCCGCGGAACCGCCGCAAACCCTGCAACATATAGAATCAAGGCTCGAAGAGCTGACAGCCATCACGCGCTCACAAAAGGACTTGGATAAAAAATTAGACCGCGTCTTGAGCAACCAAGAGAAAATCATCGCGGAGCTGGGAATTATCAAAGTGCGAGCCAGCCGCTAATCCAAAGAAGGCTTGGTCATTGACAAGGTCAAAAAGAAGCGGTTTTTTAATTACCGCGTTAGACACGGTTTCTTTCTTATTTCCGCGCATCCAAGAAAATGGGTCCTGTCCCCGCCTACGGCGGGGCCACCCATTTCCCCCGCTTATCGGCCGATTACAGAATACCCCGTTGATTACCTTGACATAATCAGATAAACTGATAGAATTATATAAACTATGGATAGCCCAAATGCCACGGAAGCAAAAGCCCATCCGTCCGCCGCTAAGCCCGCGGTAAAATTTTCTCTCGGAGCGATTCTTTCCCCCATCACAAGCTTTTTTAGCGCGACCCAGAATATCATCGGTATTGATATCGGCTCAAATACCTTTAAAATAGTCCAGCTTCAGAAAACCGCGAAAGGCTACCTGATTGCCAATTATATTACCCGCGCGATCCCCCGCTCGATAAAAGACAATCCTGCCGAGAAAAAAAGGATTATTCAGGAATTTATCAAGGAATTCATTAAAAACTCGCGGATAAAAACCACTCTTGGCCGTTTAGCCATCTGGGGTAAAGGCGTTTTTATCTTTTCGCTCAATGTCCCTTTGTTAAACAAAAAAGACCTGCGCGGGGCGGTCAGTATGGAGTTAAAAAAACGCCTGCCGTTTCAGCTTAATTTAGATACGATTTCTTTTGATTTTTTTGTTACCGGCCAGCAGCGCGATGAAAAGGGCATCACCATTCTCCAGGTAACCTGTATTGCCTGCGACCGTTTCACCCTTGAGGAACAGGTCCAGCTTTTAAAAGACATGCGGCTAAGGCCGCTTGGCCTCTGCGTTATCCCTGATGCCATCGGTAACCTGCTTTCTCACTGCGTAAAAATCAATCCCCAAAAATCCATAGCCATTCTGGATATGGGGGCAAACAGCTCTACGCTTAATTTCTATAAAGGCGGTATCTTGAGTTTTTCCCGTGAAATACCCGTCGGCGGAGACCATCTTACCGGCGCCTTGGCCAGGACCATAACTACTCCCAGCGGCAGCGTCACCATAAGCCAGGAAGACGCGGAAAAGATTAAACGCCAATGCGGCATCCCTTCCGCGGAAGAAGCAAAGATAGAATTCCTCACCGATTTCGGCACCATACTAGGCGAACAAATTTCATCAATGCTCCGCTCGCTTTTAGAACGGCTGGTCATGGAAATTAACCGTACCCTCGCCTATTACACCTCTACCTTCAAGGCGAGCGCGATAGAGGAATTATTTCTTACCGGAGGCTCATCGCGCCTTAAGAATATCAATAAATTTTTTCTCGATAATTTAAAGGAATTAAAAAAGATTGAGAATCTCGATGCCTTAAAGGCGGTCAAGGGCTGGAAAGATACCGGCATCTACAGGCAGGAATTAATGATGGAGCAGGCAGTGCCGCATCTGGCGGCTGCTTTTGGCCTTTGCCTGGGGAAAGGGGCTAAAATCAATCTTCTCCCGCTCAAGGAAAAAATAGAGCAGCAAGCCTTTTTTCTTATTACCATATTAAAAATCGTCGTTCCGATAATCCTTGGCTTAAGCATGTTGTATTACGGGATTCTTCTCAAGAATGCGCGTAAACACAAGGCTTCCGTTAATAGCATTAATATCCAGTTGCGCCAATTAGAACCCATTGTGGCAAAGGCGCGCGAGTACCGCGACACCTATATAAAACTCGAGCAGAGAAAAAAGCTTTTAGAGCAAACCAGCAGCCATCAGCCGCTGTGGTGGGGGGCGTTTAAGGAATTAGGCACGATAACGCCCGAGGAAGTCGTCTTTTCAAAAATAACCGTTGTCAACACCAAGGAAATGCATATTGAGGGAAAAATATCGGCGAAATATACCATCGTGGACCTGGAACTATCACAGTATGTGCTGACCCTTGAAGACTCCCCGTTTTTTGAGCAGGTGCGCCAGGTCCCGGAAAAAACCAAACAGGATATGTATTCGGCAATTCCCACGGCAAGCTTTGAAATTGTCTGCCTCTTAACGTATTAATTCTATGGTAGCCTTTATCGCGCGAATAAAAACGAATAAAATGATACAAGTAGCTCTTACCGCTATTATGTGCGTTATTGTTTTGGCCCTTGCTTATTTTTTTATCCGCACGCCGATCATGAAATACCAAGAGAAACTCAAGGCTGAATTTACCCTTTCTCAGGATAAGCTTAAAGAAGCAGAAGAGCTTATCCGGCGCTTTCCAAACCCTCAAAAGGCAAGCGAAGAAATAGAAAAAAAGGCGGAGGAATTAAAAGAAATGGGGGCAACGAGCCGCCAAATCCCGAGGCTTATCCAGTTATTGGCGCTTCCGGCAAATAAATTGAACGCTACCGTTATTTCCATCAAGCCGCGCCAGGATATACCTTTAGGCGCCGAGATCCTGCCGCCGGGAGTAAATAAAGTATATATCGAACTTATCTTAAGCGGCTCTTATCAAGCTATCGCCGAATACACCAAGGCCTTAAGCGAGCTGCCCAATACCTTTATCATCGAGCGTTTAACCATGGAAAAAACTGACACCTCCCAAGAATCCGTTGCGGCAGAAAAACCTTTTAATAAAACCGCTGAGCAAGAAGAAAAACTCGTGGCAGCGCTTTTAATCAGCACCTTTACGGTGGTAGAGATATGAGCAAGCAACAAACGGAAATTGTCATTACCGCAGTACTTATTGGCGTCTTGGCGTTACTCGTTGTTGGGAGCCTCAAAGGAAAGGCAAAAAAAAAGCCTGTTGCCGAGGCCCCGGAAGAGGCGATAAAACCCGCGCAACCGCAAGGCTTGCCAAAGGCTGCCCCTATGCCGGAAGTTAAAGACGAAAACGCGGCCAAAAAAATGGACACCCTGCAAAAAGAGCGCGCTCAAATAGCCTGGGGAAGAAACCCTTTCAGCGCGCTGAAGGTAAGCCAGGAATTCCAAAAAGCCCATCTTGAACTAAAAGGCATTTCAGTGGGTAAAGATAAAAAAGCATTGGCCTTTATCAATACTGAGATTGTCAAGCAGGGAGACACCTTGGGAGCGTATGAAGTGGTGGAAATCGAAAAAGACAAGGTACTCTTACGTAAAGGCGAGCAGAGTTTTTACATAACTTTGCCTGAAGAATAACCTATTGAAGTAAATACAAAACGAGGTGAAAAGGTGAAAAAGTATGCGGTAGTAGCTGCATTCATCTACGCGCTGCTCTTACCTGCGGCGTTTACTCATAGCCAGCAGGCAACCGGCGAAGACAACATCATTGAATCGTTGGAATTCCGTGAGCTTGATATCAAAGACGTGCTGCGCCAGCTCAGCAAGCAGTATAACCTTAACATCGTCTTCTCCGAAAAAGTAAGCGGCCTGGTTACCGTCCAGCTGAGCAATGTTTCTATTGAAGAGGCGCTTGATTCCATTATTACGGTTAACGGTTTTGTCTACGCCAAAAAAGACAATGTGATTAAGGTAACGACTCCCGACGAAGCAGAACGTGAAGGCAAACAAACTAAATTATTCCGGCTCAATAACGCGGATGCTATGACCTTGAAAGGGACCCTTTCCAAAGTCTTAACTCCTGACGGCTCTATTGAAGCGGACTCCCGTTCTAATTCTATTATTGTTACCGATATCCTCTCAGTTATCAATAAAGTTGCCGAAATACTCCCCACCCTTGACGGGCTTACGCTTCAGGTTTTGATTGAAACCAAGCTTATCGAAACCTCATTAACCAGAAGCGATAAATTAGGCATAGACTGGACCACAACCTTGAGTGCCAGCGGCGCTAAAAGGCCAATGACATTACCGTTTTCTCCCAAGGGAGACAGAGGGTGGATGGAAAATGTCTTCCCGCCGAATCCGGCATCGGGCTCCGATTTCCCTACTGGCCATCCCTATGGTTTTCCTACCGCGGTTAAAGGTGATTTTACCCTTGGAACCCTTGATGCAAGCTCTTTAAAATTGATCCTGGATTTCTTGAAGAACCGTAACGATACGAAACTCATCGCCAATCCGCGAGTCGTTACCCTTAATAATCAAAAAGCGCTCATCCACGTAGGCAAAGATGTCCCCATTCCAGTTTATGAAAGAAATGATACTACGGGAAAAATGGAGATTACCGGATGGTCCGAAGATAAAAAGGTCGGCGTAGAATTAGAAGTCACTCCGCAAATCTCGCCTGATGGCCATATTAAATTAAAGCTTAAACCCGCGGTAAGCAGCATTAGCGATTTTATAAAGATCGAGGGCGAAGACGCCGCGCCTATTACTTCAACGAGAACCGTAGAAACCGAAGTGCTCATTCGTGACGGACAAACCGTGGTAATCGGCGGCTTGGTTAAAGATGAATCATTTACAAAAGTAAGCAAGGTTCCTTTCTTGGGGGATATTCCTCTTCTTGGCTTTTTCTTCAGCCGAAAAGAGGTTGGCTCAAGCTCAAACCCGCAGGAAAAAACAGACTTGCTAATTTTCGTTACCGCCCGTATAATTAAAGATACCGATGAACAGCTCCTGGCGTATGAGAGCAATATTGTCACTTCGCCGGCGCGGCCGCTTAAAATGGATCTCCGGGCAATAAAATGAGGAATACCTCGATGGACGATATCGAACACAAAGAACAAAATGCCGCTTTCGTACCGGAGTCTCCCGAGACAGCTAAAAATAATGCCCCTTCCGGTAAAATCATAAGGCCTCGCATTATGAAAGATAAAAAAACCCTGTTGTTTGTTCTTTTGGCGCTTATCTTTAGCGCTATAGTACTGGCATACCTTGGCAGCCCTGCGCGTAAAAAGACTATTCGCACAACCCACATAAAGCCTCAGGAAGCCGCCGAAACGACGCGGCAACTCGAGCAGCTAAAAGATTCCTTTCAGGCCATTGTACAGATCAACCGAAAAATCGACGGCTCATTGCAAGAAGAAAAAAAAGAGCGGGTACGCCTGGAACAAGCCTTAAACGATGCGAACGCTCAACAACAATCGCTGGTTGCCCAGCAACAATCGCTGGTTGAGCAAAAACAATCCCTTCTCGATCAACAGCGTGTGCTTGCCCAACAACAACAATCGCTCTTAAAAGAACTCGCTCAGGCAAAAGCAGAAGTTACGGCAACCCAGCCTCTCCGACAGAAAATTACAGCTATTGAATCATCGCTTGATCAGTCTTCGGCTACCGGCCCTAAAAAAAATGAGCTTAAGCATATCCTGAAGGATATACATAAAAAATTAGACGCCCTAGATTCCCAAGCACCGCTTTCCCTTAAAGAAAATGCCTCCTCTAAGCAAAGGGCGGAAAATTTGCAGGCTATGCTTTCCCAAAAAGAAACTCGTATCCAGGAATTAGAGAATCAGGCCGCGGCTAAGGCTCAGAAAAATCAACCATCAAAAACAGATGCGCTCAACATACCTGAAGAACTTAAGAAAATGCGGCAGGATCGCGAGGGCCTCGACAAGAAAATTACCGGCTTGGAAAACGTGCGCGCGGAACTCGCGCAAGCAAATGCCGCTCTCGCAAGAGAAAACACGCGTTTAGAAAAAACCGTCAACGAGGCGCAACGCCGGCTTGCGGCTTTTGAGAAAGAAAAAGAAACGCTTACCACGCACTATAACGCATCCTTAAAAAACCTGCAGGAATCCTCGCAAAGGCACTTAGCAAACACGGATGAGGAAAAACAAGTTTTGGTAAAAAGCTTGGCCGACGCGCGAAATTCACTTACTAATACCCAAAAACTGCAAAATGAGGCTGCGGCGCTTCAGAAGCAGCTTACCCAGCTTACTGATGCCTACGCCCAGCTGCAGAATGCCTACACCGCCGTAAAAGAAACCCTCTCCAACAATGAAATTGAGCTGGGAAAACGCGCAAACAGAATTTTGTCTGCCGAAGAAAAACAGGTTGATGCCCACTATAAACTGTCCGAAGTTCAGGCTCGGGCTAAAGAACTGGAAAGGGAAAGCGCCCTGTTGCGGGAACAAAATGTAGCAGTACAAATAGAAAAAGAAACGGCGAAAACACAGCTTGCCCGGGTAACGCAAAGGCTCAGCGAGCTTGAAGGCCAGGCCTCGCTCATCACCACTATCTTACAAAACACAAAACCTCCTGAACCACCACTATCCCATGAAACTAAAAAGATAAAGCTTGAGATTACTCCGGTAAAAGATACTGAACCTTCAGAGCCGCCACGACAAGAAACGCCAAACCAAGAAACCATGCTTTTAGAACAAAACAATGCGACAGAAAAATAAATTACTGCCTTTGTTTTTTACCGCGGGTATCATTTTTCTTTTCGCGGCGAGTGACTGCTTTTGCCAGCAGGAAGCGGAAATTTCCCCTGAAGACAAAATCAAAAAATCCCGGGAATATCATCTGGCCGGTAAAAAACTCCTTGAGCAGGGTAACTATACCGGAGCTAACGAATCTTTTAAAAAAGCGCAGTTCCTGCTTACCGGCACCTCAGATATTCCGGTTTCCGCGGCAGACATTCCGGACGCGCCTCAAAATCTGCCTGCTCAAACAAAAGCCGAAAGGGCTTTGCCGAATACGGCCATTGAAAAACCGGAAAACACGCTTCTTCCTACGTCTCTTGCCTTTTACACCAAAGCCATAGAAGCCGCTCCGCAAAATCCGAATCTTTATTATAACCTCGCTATGCTCTACCTCAAGGCCCGTGAATACAAAATAGCCGCGGAATTTTTGAAGAAAGTGATCCAGTTACACCCTAAGGATACTGATGCCTATTATAATTTGGGCGTGCTCTATGAAAGCTATCTTAAGGATAAATCAATGGCCTTAACCTACTACAACCGCTACCTTAAATTTATCTCGCCTAAGGAAGCAGGAAACGAGGTTAGGGAGTGGGTACGGCAGATAAAAAAAGAGCTTGAGACTAAATGAACGACGAGCAGCTGCAAAACTTATTATTTGAACGTAATCTGATTAATCAAGACGAACTCAATAAGGCTATTGAAGAAACTAAAAAATTAAAACGGCCGCTTGAGAAAATCGTTGTCGAAAACCGCCTTTTGTCCAAGGCCGCTCTCTATGAAGCAATTGCCAAACACCTGGGTTTTGTATACCTAAGCCTTGAGGGGCTCAATAAAGCCGACGAAGAACTTACCAAGGTTATGCCGGCGGCCTTGGCGCGCCAGACCCTGGCTGTACCGGTAAAAATAGTAAACGGCACCCTGCAGATTGCCATGGCCGACCCCACTGACCTCTACTCTATAGACCAAATCCAAATGCAAACCGGCATGCCTTTAGATATCGCGCTTTCAAGCCCCCAGGAAATCAACGATGCCTTAAACAGGATATACGAGGAACGTTCCGCTATCGCTGATTTATTATCCGATTTGCATAAGGGAGGCCCCCAAACATCGGCTAAAGAAATGATGGCGGAAGGCTCCTCCATTATCAAGCTTGTGGATTTAATCCTCGCTCAAGCAGTACGGGACCATGCCTCTGACATCCATATCGAGCCGGAGCAAGAATTAACCCGCATACGCTTCAGGATTGACGGCATCCTCCATGAAATTCCTTCGCCTCCAAAACCTTGGGAAGTGGCGATAATTTCCCGCATCAAGGTATTATCGGGTATGGATATTGCCGAAAGCAGGATTCCTCAAGACGGCCATTTTCAGGCAAAGACAGAAGATAAAATCATTGACTTCCGCGTCGCGACTATCCCGACTATCTATGGAGAAAATCTGGTTCTTCGTATTTTGGATACCGCGTCGGTCATGATCGGCCTTGAAAAATTAGGCTTTTCCAGCTATGAACACCTTAAAAAATACGAAGAACTTATCGCGAAGCCCTACGGCATTATTCTTTCTACAGGGCCAACGGGAAGCGGAAAAACAACAACGCTGTATTCGGCGCTTATGAGAATTAATACCATTGACCGCAATATTATCACCATCGAGGATCCTGTTGAATACCGCTTAGGGCTCATCCGCCAAATACAGGTAAACCCCAAGGCAGGCATCAGTTTTGCCGGAGGTTTACGCGCGATTCTCAGGCAGGACCCCGATGTTATCATGGTAGGAGAAATCCGTGACCTGGAAACCGCGACCATTGCCATACAAGCAGCGCTTACCGGCCATTTGGTATTTTCCACCCTGCACACCAATGACGCGCCCTCTTCAATAACACGATTAGTCAATATGGGGATAGAGCCGTTTCTTATCTCCGCGAGCTTAATGGGTATTATGGCGCAGCGCCTGATACGGCTCATCTGCTCCGATTGCAAAGAAACCTATGAGCCGTCAAAGGCGCTTTTAGACAAATGGGGGCTCAAAGGCAAGGAAGGCATTAAGCTTTACCGGGGAAAAGGCTGCGATAAATGTAAAGGGACCGGTTATAAAGGAAGGCTGGGGGTATTTGAATTAATGGTGCTTGACGATGAATTGCGCGAATTGATTATCGCTGAAGCCTCTACCATGGTACTGCGTAAAAAAGCCCAGGAGAAAGGAATGCTCCTTTTGGCTGAAGACGGCGTTGCCAAAGCCTTAAAAGGCATGACGACCATCGAAGAAATCGCCAGGGTCTGCGAAGAGCATATTGAACTCAAACCCTCTCATGAGGTAAAGGTTGAGCCTTTAACACGAGGCGCTCAGGCGCCGATAGCCGCGGGAAGCGAAAAAGTAGACGTCAAAACTACCGATTTTGAGGAATACCAAAAACGCGTAGCGAATTGGCTCAGCAGAAAGAAGTAAATTCGCACAACAACTTACGTTCACTACGTTCCGTAAGCTGTGTGCTCATTTAATGTACGAACAACACTGGCAGTTTAAGGAAAAACCTTTTCAAAATACGCCTGACCCGCGGTACCTGTATTTATCCGCCCAGCATGAAGACGCGATTATGAAGCTCAGCTATTGCGTTACCCAGGGGTTAGGCTGCGGCATGCTTATGGGAGTCTTTGGCTGCGGGAAAACGCTTTTGGGCAAGGCCCTGCTCAATGATTTGGGTAAAGATAAGGTGCGTTCCGCCTTTGTTTCCAGCCCCTCATATAGCGAACCGGCTGAATTACTGAGGGCTATAGTGCGGGGCTTAAGCCCTCAGCCTCTGCCGGATAAAAAAAGCGATTTGCTTGCCGACTCACTCTTAGAAAAACTTAACGCCATTCTCGTAGATAACGCGCGGGACGGAAAAGAAAATATCGTCATTATCGATGAGACGCACACCATAGAAGACGCGAAATTATTTGAACAATTACGCATGATTTTAAATTTCCAGATGGAGAACAAATTTCTCTTAACCCTCCTGCTTTTTGGCCAACCGGAATTAAAGGAGAAGGTAGAGAACAATAAGCCGCTGGACCAGCGGGTAGCGATACGCTGTTCACTCGGGCCGCTCTCTGAGGAAGATGTGGATAAATATATCAGCCACCGCCTTAAGGTCGCGGGACGGCCGGAATCTGGAAACCCTGTTTTTAATAAAGACGCGTTAAAGGCGGTGTTTCAATATTCGGGGGGTATTCCCCGGCGCATCAACACCCTCTGCGATTTTGCCTTGATGTCCGGCTTCGCGCAAAAAGCGGAAACGGTTGATGCCGCCTTAGTAAGTTCGGTAATCAAGGATTTTAATCTAAGCTGAAAAATGCACACACTTTATACCTATATACTTACTCACTTTACACTTATAAACTTACACACTATACATGCCCCTCTACCTTTATAAAGCGGCAGACGCAGGCGGTAAACTGGTAAAAGGCGAATTAGAAGCTGCCAACGAAATGGAAGTAACCACCCATCTTGCCAAGATAGGGTACATGCCTATCAGTATAAGCATAAGCTTTAAAACCGTAAAAACCAAGCAGGTTTCCGAAACAGCGGTAAAAAAGGCGGGGAAAGCAAGCACCCAATCAATTATTATATTTTCCCGCCAATTCTCAACCATTATCAAGGCCGGCATTCCTATCGTCGACGGGCTGACGGTATTATCCGAGCAAACCGAGGACATTGCCTTAAAACAGGCGCTCCAAAATATTGTCAACGAAGTCAAAGGCGGCATTAGCCTTTCCCAGGCAATGATGCGCCATCCTAATGTCTTTAACGAACTTTACGTCAATACCATTGTCGCCGGAGAAAGCGCGGGCGTCCTGGAAACCGTCCTTGCCAAGCTTTCGCGTATGCTTGAAGATGATTTTGAAACCCGCGCCAAAATCAATGAGGCGATGCGTTATCCCATTATGGTTATGATTGCCTTGGTGATAGCGGTATTTGTCCTTTCTATTTTTGTCGTTCCGCAGTTTGCTAAAATTTATATTGACGCTAAGATGAAACTTCCCCTGCCGACCCAGATTATGATCCTTATCAGCACCATTATGAAGCACTATTGGTATCTTCTTATCCCTTCCTGTATCGGCGGCTTCTTTATGTTCAACCATCATATCAATACCAAAAAAGGCCGGTTTTGGTGGGACGGCCTTAAATTTAAAACTCCCCTGATCGGTGAAATTTACACCAAAATTACGATGCAGCGTTTCACTTCAATGCTGAGCGTCCTTTACCAAGCGGGCCTGCCGGTACTCAAAACCATGGATATCGTCGGCCTGACTATCGGTAATGTGGTCTTATCCCAGGAAATTGCCACAATGAAACAGGCCCTGGCTGACGGGAAAGGCATTTCCACGGCGGTACTTAGCAGCAAATATTTCCCCCGCATCGTCGGATTCATGATTTCCGTCGGCGAAAGAAGCGGATCGTTACCAACGATGCTTGATTCGGTATGCGAGTATTTTAGCCTGGAAGTCAAAGCCGCGGTTAAAGGCCTCACCGGTTTGATTGAGCCGATTATGACCGCGACGCTCGGTATCGTTGTTATGACCATGTGCCTTGCGATATTCCTGCCGCTCTGGGAAATGATTTCGGTAATGAAAGGAGGAGGCTAGTGCTTCAGGAAAGGAATCTATGGTAATTACGATAGTTTTAATTGTTTCAATCTGTGTCTTTATTGGCTACGCCTTTATGGTGAACCGGCGCTTGGGAAAAACCATTCATGAAAAGGTCAAGCTGATCAAGGAAACCGAGGCACAGCTTATCCAGATGGAAAAAATGGCATCCATAGGAACGCTTGCTGCCGGCATTGCCCATGAAATCAATAATCCCCTGGGGTTTCTTATCAGTAACCTCGAGAGCCTGCGGGATTACGTAAAAAGCTTCGCGCGGGAATTACCCGCGGAAAGCCCGCATGCCAAAACCATTCTTGAGGATTTCCTGCCCATGACCGAAGAATCCCTGGAAGGGGCTTTACGCATTAAAAAAATCGTTTCTGACTTGCGCACCTTCAGCCGCCAAAATGAGACGGAAAAGGTTTTAACCGATATCCATCAGGTGCTCGATTCCACGCTCTCGATTATCTGGAACGAAATAAAATACAAAGTTTCGCTGACAAAAGAGTATCAGGCGCAGTCGGAGATTTTAGCCGATGCCACCCAGCTCTCACAAGTATTCCTGAATATCCTCCTCAATGCCTCACAGGCAATTGATTCCTCTCAAACGATTACCGAAAAAGGCACCATCAATTTATCTACTCGGGAGGATCAGAATAACCTTTTTGTAATAATAAAAGATAACGGCTGCGGCATCCCGAAAGAAGTCCTGCCAAAAATTTTTGACCCGTTTTTTTCAACGAAAAAGAAAGGATCCGGCCTCGGGCTTTCGGTAAGTTATAACATTATAAAACAGCATCACGGCGATATAAACGTTGACAGTTCGCCGGGGCAGGGAACAACCTTTACCATACAATTGCCCAAAAGAAGCAAGGAAACTAAAAACGAAAAAAATACCCCATTCCTATAAAGGCATATGGAAGGAGCAGATACGATGAATGAAAATGAAAAAAGAAAGCATAAACGCGCGTTGGTCAAACTGAAGGTTGAATACCGCGGGAAAAGTTTCTGGCAAATGGTCGAGGCCCAGGACCTTTCCGCGGGAGGCATGTTTATCGCCACTGAAAAAGTCGAGCCGGCACAGACAAAAATAGAGGTCATGTTTGAGCTTGGCAAAGAAAATAAGAAAACCATCCGTGCAGAAGGGGTCGTGGCATGGAACAGAACCCAATCAATCAAAACTGCAGATGGCGAGGTCCTTCCGGCGGGCATGGGAATCATGTTCACCAAAATCACCCCCTTTCTCTCAAAACAATTTATTGATGATATGATAAAGAATAGCGGAGGATAAGACGTGCAAAAACATTGTATTGTATTGTTAGATGATGAGCAAAATATTTTAAACAGCCTCTCGAGGCTTTTGCGCAGCGACGACCGCGAGATAATAACGGCGCTTGACGCCGCAGAGGCTTTAGAAAAACTAAAAAACAACCAGGGCGCGGATTTGGTCATTTCGGATAACAAGCTGCCGAATATGTCCGGGGTGGAGTTTCTCATCAAGGTAAAGCAATTATACCCTGACACCATCCGCGTTCTTATCACCGGCTATCCAGACCTGGAATCGGTGATTAAAGCCGTCAATAACGGCCAAATCTACCGTTTTATTACCAAACCCTGGCAAAACGAAGAGTTTAAGCTGTTGGTGAAACAGGCATTGGACTATTCGGCCATACTCAAAGATAACCGAGAGCTCCTCAAGATTGCCAAACAGCAAAGGGATTTTCTTTCTTATGTTCAAAAAAAATATCCGCAGCTCTCGCCGAATGAAATCGATAAAACCGGCCTCTATATTATTGACGAGCAGCGGATTTCAGAAACCCTGGAAGATTTCATGAAAAAATATTATCCTGACGGGTCAAAATAACCGTATTCAACCTCGTAGGTTGAGTACGCCATGCTACAAACCTTATGGAATCTCTAGAAAATAAACTTGTCGACGGCCACTGGGTCAGGAAAGAGCAGTTTGAAGCGGCACGCCAAGAGGCCGCGAAAACGAATAAATCGGTATGGTCAATGCTGGTAAAAGCAAGCTACCTGTCACTTGATGACTTAAGTATATTCTTCGCGCAGGAAAGCGGTATTCCTTATGTGCGAATTTCCGATTATAAAATTAAGCCTGAGGTGCTTGCTTTATTAGATGAAGATTTCTGCCGCCAGTATATCCTTATTCCGCTTTTTAAAATAAAAGATACGGTATATCTTGCCTGCACCAACCCTTTCGATGCCGAATTAACGGATACGCTTCCCAAAACTCTTGGCTGCGCGATAGAATTTCTTCTGGCACCTCCTCGCTCAATAGCCGCCGCCTTAGATGCCTCCTGGGGCCCTGAAGAAAAAACGTTTATCTTAGAAAAATCCATTGTCCAGCAGAAGCCTCTACAAGGGCTTACCTTTTGGCGAGAATCTCAAAGGCTGCCGCTTACTATCCCCATGAGCTTAAGCATCGAAGATGAGGCCTTATCCCTGCCGTATGCCACGCCTATTGACGGATATACCCGCGATATTTCCCATAACGGCACGGCAATAGGATTAGAGGTATTTTTGTATTTACCAAAAGGCGTCAACATCGCTTTGGAATTCAGGCCAGAGGCATCGCTCTTTTCCTCCGGGTACAGCATCAAAACAAAAGGAGAAATCGTTTACTGCCGAATGGAGAAGGGCCGGCAGTATTTTTTAGGGATAAAATTTACTGAAATCACTTCCGAGGCACGGGAACAACTATTTAAATTAGCAACGCCTAAATAGTTTCCACTGAAAAAGGTATTTTAGAATAGGAATGAGTTTTTCAGCACTAACTAAATAAGCTTGACAGATACTATTTAATAGCTTAAGATATAGCTAAATACTATCAAACATATACAAGATAGCCAAAAAATCTGCGCTTTCTGAGGCATTGCTTTAACCTATTGATAGTATGAATCATTCGCAAATAATGTGGAGCAGTTATCGTAACTATTTAATAGTAAAAGAGAAACGCTAAAATTACTGTGCGCAATGAAACTAATGGTTTTTTCAGCGAATGACGATTTTAGTCAAAAAGTCCGAACAGTTTCGGGAATCCGCCACTAATGTAATAGCGGACGACGAGGATGTTTGAGCCCGTCCTGGCGCAAGCTGACGGGCGAGTTCCGCAGTCGCCGAAACTGTGAGAGACTTTTTGACGTGAAAAAATCGTCCTGAGCGAAAAAAGTATTAGTTTCGTGAAGCACACTATCCACAAAATTTACGAATGAACCATTATTATGATACAGATTCTCTATTTCTGATAACCTAAAAACTATGATTAACAATAAATTTCTTACCATTGAGCGGGCTGCTCAAGAATTAGGCATTTCCAAACAGACGCTCTATCGCTATGAAAAAAAGGGTGTTTTTCCCAAGCCCCAGCGTAACGCGATAAACCGCTGGCGGCAATACACACATGAAGATATCGTCAAGCTCAAAGAAATTATGCGGGGGCATAGTGAATAAACTATTTTTGTTTTTTTTATGCGCGCTGTCTTTTACTGGATGCGCGAAAAAAGAAATAGCGCAAAGCCACAATGAACCCGCGGCAGATACGCAGGCTGCCGTTCAAACTCAAGGAGAGGCACCTCAACAAAAGGCAGAGTTTTCGCTTAACGAAATAACCCGCAATCCATTTTTAACCGAAGCAGAGAATACCGTCCCCGCTGAGGCAAAGAAAACAATACTTATTGACTATCTGAGCGCGTCGGCAATTCTTTATTCGGAGAGAGGCACAAGCAAGGCGATCATTAACGGCCAGATTATAGAAACAGGAGACAGCATAGATAATAAGCAGGTTACCAAAATTCAGCCGGAAACCGTTACCCTCAAAGATGATGGAAACGAATACCTGGTGAAATTAAGGGAATAACCGAAAATATGGCGCTCTTATTGATTCTGATTCCGGTTGGGCAATTGTCAAAAACCATCTTTCAGCGAAAACACCGAAACAAAGATACCCCTGTTCTACCGGCAGGAAAAATATCGGGATGTTTGTTACTTTTTCTCTGCCTGAGCCTTTGCTGGAAGGCCGCATATATTTTTGCCCAAGAAGCTATCTCTCAAGACCTGCCAATCTCCGAAGCAGAAAACTCACCAGCACCTTTAGATGATACCAACACAGAAACCGCGCTTCCGGAAGCAGCTCCAGTGATGGAGATAAAACGCTCAGAAACCGAAGAATCTCTTTATTCCTTTGAGTTGCGGGATGTTGCCATAGGCGATCTCTTCCGGGCATTAGCCCATGACTATAAGCTCAATCTGCTGGTTGACAAAGAGGTTGACGGCACGGTTACCGCGAGCCTTGCCAATGTTTCATTGGAAGAGGCGCTGGAAACTATCGCCGAATCCCAAAATCTGATTTTACAAAAAAAGGGCAATGTTACGAGAGTCAGCCCGCATTTTGTAACTAAAATATTTAGGTTAAAATATATTGAGGCACAAGGAATATTTGATTCATCAAGTTCTTCCGAAGACGCGTCAAGCTCCTCAACAAGCAATGTTTTCGGCGACCTGCTCTCTGAAAAAGGGAAAGTTTTCTTGGGAAAGCAGCCGAATTCTATTGTAGTCATTGATTATCCCCCAAACGTGGAAAAAGTTGAAACCTACCTTAACGAAATGGATAAAAAAATGGCCCGCAGGGTCTTTAAACTTAACTATCTAAAGGCCGCGGATGTTGTCGGGAAAAGTTCCACTACAACCTCCTCAAGCGAGAGCTCTTCTTCTTCAGCAGAGTCGGCCTCATCTTCATCAACAGGAGATACAGGCTCATGAGAAAATATGGCGTTGTATTTTTCCTTTCGGCACTCCTTCTTGCCTGCGCGGGAAACCTGCCGCTTGACGCCCAGGAAATAAGCAATAATATACAGAACCTGCTCTCAAGCCAGGGAAAGGCGATATACGGCGATGAGCCTAATTCCATCATTGTGATTGACTATCCTGAAAATATCGAGCAGGTGGCTGACTATCTGGATAAAATGGACGTGGCTCCGGCCCAAGTGCTTATTGAAGCGCGGGTCGTTGAGGTAAAGCTTCAGAAAGAGCATGCCTTGGGGGTAAACTGGAAGGCATTCGCGGATAAAGGTTATATTCCCTTCGGCAGGTTTAAACTCGGCTATTCTACTGCCTTAGGCAGCCCTCCTGTGCCGCCGCAACAGACGATTAATTACAAACCGACGTTTTATCCCCCTGCTCAAACGACCACGGGGCAGGAATCTCCCTTTACCTTTGCTATTTTTGACGATAACATTAATATCGTAGTGCAGACATTAGCCAGCGAACTCAACACCAATATCCTTTCCGCGCCCAAGGTAACTACCGTCAATAACCGCGAAGCAGAAATCAAAATCATCCAAAGGCTTCCCTGGGCGGAACCGACAATAACTATTGATGATGCCGGAACCGCCTCAACTACCTGGACGGTTAACTTTGAAGAGGTAGGGATTGTTTTAAAAACTACCCCGACCATTAATGAAAACGGCGACATTACCATGGTGCTTACCCCTGAGGTCAGCGAAAAAACCAGCGATTATTCCCTTACCGCCACCGCAAGCGGCACCTCGGTAACCTATACGGTGCCCATCATTGATTCGCGCAGCGCCTCAACCAAAGTTGTTGTTGGTAACGGCCAAACCTTAATTATCGGCGGGTTGATTAAAGACAAAATTACCAAGGGAGAGTCAAAGGTTCCCCTTCTTGGAGATATTCCCTATCTGGGATATCTTTTTAAAAGCAAAAAGGATATCGTCGAAAAGACGGAATTACTCATCTTTGTATCTCCCAAAATCATTACCTCCAATGATCTCATCCATATGGCAAAGGAAGAGCCGAAACTTTGGGACAAAAACTATGCGAAGCAAAGAGAATTCCTAAAAACAGAGGCCTTGCGCAAAGAAGAGCAGAAAAACGAACTCAATAAGAAAATAGAAACAGCCGTTGATAAGCAAAAAACCCTGCAAGAGGAAAAAGAAAATTTGGAAGCAACGGTGCTCGAGGAAAAGAAAAACTTAAAATCATTACACCCCACTCAAAAATAGTTTCTCAAAAACATTTGGCATGGCTGAAATCAGTTACAAAAAAATAGGCGAGATTTTAATCGAGCAAGGCTTCATCAGCATGGAGCAGCTGCGTGAGGCCCTTGAAGAGCAAAAACTCACCGGTGAAAAAGTTGGCGAGATTTTAGTTAAAAAGGGCGTTGTGGGACAAGAAGAAATTGAACTTGCTCTTTCCAAGCAAAAAGGAATAGCCCGTTTTGACCTTTCCAATTACATTATCGAACCCTCTCTTTTCAAGCTTATCCCGGAAGATTTCGCCCGAAAGTACAAACTCCTGCCCGTTTTTTTAATCGAAAACACCCTCACCGTCGCCATGGCCGACCCTACCAACGTCTTTATCATTGACGAATTACAGCGGCTTACCAAGCTTATGGTTGAGCCTGTCCTGGCGCAGGAACTGGAAATCAAAAAATCCCAGGACCAGTATTACGGGGGCTCGGGCACGCTTTTAGAAATCGTCGCCTCTATTGACCGAAGTAAACTCTCGGAAGGGGAGAAGTTAGGGGAAGAAGCCCCGATTATCAAGATTGTCAATTACCTGATTATGCAGGCGGTCCAGCTTAAGGCATCAGACATCCACATCGAGCCTGAAGAAAAAACACTCAATATACGCTACCGCGTCGACGGGCTCCTGCGCAGGCAGTCACCGCTGCCGAAAGATCTATCCGGAGCGGTTATCTCGCGCTTTAAAATTATGTCCGGCCTTGATATTTCGGAAAAGCGCCTTCCTCAAGACGGCAGGATTATCATGAAAATCGGCAACAAAGATATCGACTTCCGCGTTTCCACATGCCCCACCATTCACGGGGAAAATGTGGTATTAAGAATCCTGGATAAAAGCGGCGTTGTGTTGGGGTTGGAAACCCTAGGGTTTCCGGCAAAGGAACTTGGCATGTTTCAGGAAATGATTCACTCGCCTTACGGCATCATCCTGGTTACCGGGCCAACCGGAAGTGGGAAAACAACCACCTTATATTCAGCCTTACAGATTCTTAATAAAGAAACGGTGAATATTATGACCGTCGAAGACCCTGTTGAATACCAATTCCCCGGGATACGCCAGGTGCCGGTTAATGTAAAAACAGGGCTTACCTTTGCCGCCGCCCTGCGCTCATTCCTGCGCCAAGATCCAAATATCATAATGCTGGGAGAAATCCGCGACCATGAAACCGCGGAAATCGCGATACAAGCAGCCCTGACCGGCCACCTCGTGCTTTCAACCCTGCACACCAACGATTCTTCTTCGGCGTTTAGCCGCCTCATCGATATGGGAATCGAGCCGTTTCTGGTTTCTTCTTCAATTTTAGGAGTCATGGCCCAGCGGCTCATCCGCAGGGTCTGCGAAAGATGCAAAGAATCGTATGCCCCTTCTGAGGAAGCCTTAAGGAACATCGGCTTAGCCGATAAAATCGGGCAGAATATTACCTTTAATAAAGGCATTGGCTGTAAACTCTGTAATTCAAGCGGATATAAAGGGCGCCTGGGTATCTACGAGATACTGAAAGTCTCTCCAAAAGTACAAGAGACAGTTTTAAAAAGGTCTTCCGCCGATGATATACGGGCGATCGCCATAAAAGAAGGGCTTAGCACTCTTCGTGATGCCGCCTTACAAAAACTCCTTGCCGGACTGACTACTCCAGAAGAAGTTATGCGGGTAACCTTAGAGGCTAGCGAGTAACAATAATGAAAAACACATTTTACTGTTTGTCTACTATTAGGAAAGGAGGTGGATGCTCTCCATTTATATTGTAAACAAAGAATTCTTTTTTCTTACGTATGCTGTTTATGAAAGGAGGAACAAATGTTGTTTCTAAAAAAGAAACTTGGTTTTACCTTAATTGAATTAATGGTGGTTATTGCCATCATTGCCGTGTTAGCGGCAGTAGCTGCGCCGCAGGTATTTAGGCAGATTGCAAAAGGCAGGATTTCTAATGCTGAATCCTTTTATAACACGGTAAAGACAGCCGCTAATGCTTATTTTTCTGATATGGGAAGCTGGCCGCCATCCTGTATTGGCAACGCGTGCGCTACCGCTGTAGGTGGTTTCATAACTCCGCCTGCTGTGCTAGGTAACTGGGATGGCCCGTATCTTGAAAGGTGGCCAACTCTTACGCCGTGGGGAGGAACGTATAACTGGGTCAGAACAGGGACGTTACCCCCGCCTGCTACCAATTTATTTTGTAACGCCTGCGCTACTTCTGGAGAAAGATATTTAACTATAGTAGCGCCGGTTGCCGGAAATACTATGACTCTTCCAGACCGCAATAAACTGGATATGGACATAGACAAAGCCCAAACCGGTACCGCTGGCTGGATGAGATACGCAGGAGGTCTTGCCGCCAACATAAACATATTAGTCTCCCGTGATGGCCCGACAAATTAAAAGTTTTCCTTACTTTTTATCCCTCCCTCTCTGTATTTAGAGGGAGGGATTTTTTAAAATAATTTTTTAAAGGTGCTTTTGTTTTAACAATGTAGCCATGAAACAATGTAACTATATAACCAGCTTTACCCCGTTCGAAACTACAGGGCGACCCGCAAAGAAGATAGGGTTTCCAACGGGGTTTACCCTAATAGAGCTCATGGTTGTCATTGCCATTATCGCCACACTCAGCGCCTTAAGCATGGTTTCATTTTCTTCTCTTACTGGAAACAGGCTTACGCTTGATGCCCGGTCAATTGCCGCTGACCTCTGCTGGATGCGCCAGATGGCAGTAGCTAAACACCGAAATCAGATTGTGGTTTTTGATACCTCAAGCGAAAGCTATGCCATTTACGACGATCTAAACGCGAATAGCGCGCCTGATGCCAATGAAGAAATAAAACGGCGAACATTAAGCGCAGGAATTGATTTAGTATCAGTACTCCCTTTGACGCAATTCTCTTTTCTTTTTCCTCAAGGAAACGCCTCAAGCGCTGGCACCACAACCATTACGCTCAACGCCCAAGGCAAAACCAGAACTGTGCAGGTTTTTAACAACACCGGCTATGTGAGGGTACAATAAGCCTTAAACTGTCAAACTGCTCAATTGCTAAATTGCTTATAGCATTTTAACCATGAAACAATATCAACTAGCCACAGGTCTGCTAAAAAAAAGAAAGATGGTTATAAAGGGCTTCAGCCTCATTGAAGTCGCCATTGCCATTGCTGTTCTGGGATTAGTAGCAGGGACTGTGGTTAGTGTGTTTGCCGCAGGCGCCAAAGCCGCGAGAAAAACCCAACAGCAAACTATTGCCTATAATTTAGCCCGAGCGGTTCTGGAACAGTATTCGGATTGGACAAGCCTTGACCAGTTAGATGGGCTTGATGGTATAGTAACCAACCAGGTAAACGGACGCCCTGCAGTTACGCTTAACAATATTATCTATACTCCTACGTTAACAATTTCTGATGGCCCGATAAGCCCTGCGCAGCTAAAATTACTAAATACCACTGTTGATTGGACAGATGGGAGTATTGCAAGGAATATCTCCGTATCAACCTTAAAGGCGAATTATTAAAACAAACGGTCAAACTGTTAACAGGCTTAGCAATTTAGCCATGAAACAATGTAGCAATGAAAAGGGTTTTACCTTACTTGAAGTATTAGTCGCCATTGCCGTCCTTGGATTGGTTATGGCGGGAGCCAGCGGCATATTTTCCTCCGTACAACAGGCCTGGCGCAAACAAAGAAACACCCTTGATTTAGTCCAGAATGCCCGTTGGGCAATGGAATTTATGGCAAACGAGGTAAGACACGCCACTGTAAGCGCTGCTCCTGCATGGGCACAAACTCAGATTATCCTCGTAGGTAACGGCATACAGCTCGGCAGAGATTCTGACGGTGACAATGACGTTGATATTGGAGATATTCAGGTACAATTTCGAAGGCCCGCAGGGGCGACTGCGCAGATACAAAGGAGACAAAGAACCAGAACCGGCCCTCCGGGGCCTCTTTGGAGCGCCTGGAGCGCTTGGGAAGAATTAGCAAATTTTATTGTCCTTCCTAATCCCAGCGGCAACGCCCTTTTTACCGATGCCGGAGGAGGATTGTATACTATTGAGCTCACCGTCCGCCCACAACCAACGCTGCCGATCGGCAGGGAAAACCGCGATTACACCCTGCGCACGCAGGTGAGGCCGAGGAATTAAATTGCTAAATTGTCAAAAGGTTAAATTGTTATGAAATATCTGGGGCTAAAAGACTTGAGTTCCTATAGAATTGCTTTTGATTTATCTAATTATATCTGGAGAATAGTGATTAAATGGGATTATTTTGCTAAAGATACCGTGGGTAGACAACTGGTTAAAGCAGTCGATTCTATCTCAGCTAATATCGCGGAAGGTTTTGGGAGATATTTTAAGAAGGATAAGATTAATTTCTATCGCTACAGTTATGGTTCAATAGAGGAAAGCGTGGATTGGGCGGAAAAAGCAAATAAAAGAAAATTGCTGGGAAACAACGAATATCTGCATATCTCTGGCGAACTAGAGAGATTACCTAAAGAAGTCAACTCCTTGATTAAATTTACTAATGATCGGTTAACTGTGTAGCAATTTAACAATGAAACAATTTAGCAATGTAAAAAGCCAGGCCATGATTTTTATCCTCTTTGTTACAGCTGTCTTTGCTATTTTAGGCTCAGGGCTTGCTTCAATGTGGGAATCGGAGCTACGCACCCGCTCATCTGACAGGGACGGGCTGATTGCCTTGTATTTGGCGCAGGCTGGAATTGAAGAGGCTAAAATTTGGATCAGGAATAATCCCGGAGGCCTGTTCCCTTTTAACTCACCATGGCAAAACTTTGGCAGTGGAAGATATGGCTATACTGTAAATACTCTTGGTGGCGTCAATAGGAACATTATTTCGGCAGGACAGACTTTAGATGCCGCGGCTAACCCGATAGCCGAAAGACAAATTAGCCTACAAATTACCAACATCGAGACTCCTAATATTGATACTGCAAACGATATTCAAGCAGCCTGGAGCTGGAGAGAACAATAACCATGCAAAACTTTTCGTATACCGCGCGGGACACTATGGGAAAAGTCGTCCGCGGCACCATGATGGCGGATAACGATGTGGACCTCTCCAACAAAATCTCAAACCTTGGTTATTATCTTGTCCAGTATAAAACGCTTTCTGAAGAACAGGCGCGTAAAACCACGACGCTGTTTCGCCTCAACTCAAAAGAGCTGCTTAATTTTACCATTCATATGGGCACCCTGCTTGATGCCGGAGTGCCTCTAGTGGCAGCGCTTCGGGATTTAGCGCAGGATGAAACAAAACAAACCATGCAAAAGCTTATTGACGATATCCGCTATCGCGTGGAATCAGGCGCTTCCCTAAAAGAAGCCCTGTCTATACAATACCGCTCTTTTCCTAAGCTCTATACCGCGATCGTGGGGGCAGGCGAATCCACGGGAAAACTGCCTGCCTGCCTCAATGAATTAGCAAGGCTCTTAGAATGGCAGTTAGAATTAAAGGCAAAAATCACTGAGGCCGCGACCTATCCTTTGATTCTTTTTTGCGTCATGATGGGGGTGGTAACGCTTCTGGTAGTAAAAATGATCCCTACCTTCGAGCCGATATTTAAAGAAATGCGCATAACCCTTCCCGCGCCTACCCAGATTGTCTTAGATATCAGCCGTTTTGTCCGTAGCAGCTGGTATATAATTACCGGTATAGTTATCGGCCTGATTGCCGGGTATAAATTCTATAATGCCACCCCAAAGGGCAAATACGCCTTGGACAGCCTAAAATTAAAGATTCCTATTGCCGGAGGCCTGCTCAGAAAAATCGCCATCTCCAGATTCTGCCACACCTTTAGCCTCGGCTTAAAATCAGGGGTAAATATATTGACCGCCTTAGAATTTGCGGCTGAAGTAGTGGGCAATACGCGTATCCAACGCTCTATCGAAAAAGCACGGGATTCGGTAAATGTGGGAGAAAAGCTCGGGACATCCTTTCAGATTTCGGGAGAATTCCCTCCCCTTGTCTTAAGAATGATTAACGTGGGGGAGCAATCCGGCTCGCTTGGCGAGACTCTGGAAAAAGTAAATCAATTTTATGACCGCGAGGTCCCGGCAACCATACGCACGATGTTTTCCTTTTTTGAACCGGCAATGATTGTTTTAATGGGGCTTATCGTCGGAGGCATCGCGATCGCGCTCTTTCTGCCAATGTTTAAGATGTCAGACGCGATGGGCGGATGAAAAAACTCTAAAACGCATGGAAAATTATATCGGCATAGATATCGGAAGCCGTTACACCAAGATAGTAGCTCTGGAACGTAAACCCGCCATTACGCTTACCGCGTGGCTTGAGTTTAAAACCCCCTATCTCTCACAAGCCGCCGCAAGCGGGAATCCCCTTGATATAAAAATATTCTGGGAAGAGACAACCAAACATATTCCGCAGGAAAAACTCCGCGCTGCCCATATTGCCGTCACCTTGCCTTCAAACGCGGTAAGCGCCATGACGCTGTTACTTCCCCGGGTTGCTAAAAATGAACTTACCGCGATAGCCACGACCGAGGCAAAGCGTAAAATGATTCCTGTGTCAGGGCCAAACCATATTTTTGAGAATTTCCTTGTTGGCTCGCGAATTACCGCGAAAATTCCCCGCTATGAGGTTATGGTTGCCCGTTCCGATATATCCCTGGTAAAACACCTTCTTGAGCTCTTTGGATACCTGCACCTTGAGCCTGAACTTATTGGATTCTCGAGCTCCGCCTTATTTTCTCTACTTCCCGCGCAGGCCCTTGCCGACAAAAATGCCGATACCGCGTTTGTTGATATCGGAATGCTCTCTATCAACACCTCTATCCTGCGGGAAGGGAAACTTAGTTTTTTCAGGAATACCGCGTTTGGCCTCAATGATATAATCAAAGATCTTGCTAAAAACCTCGCCCTTTCCGAAAACCGGACGGAAGAAGTACTCCTAGAAAAGGGAATTCCTGAGGTAGATTTTGATTTAAAAGACAAAGTTGCCCTTGCCGAAGAAATCATGCGCCAAAAATATGAGGCAAGCGTTGATACTGCCGGTAAGAATGAACTGGAGGAAATTAATGCCCTGGAATTACGTTCGCTCTGGCAGGCGCATATTGAACGCATGCTTCATGAGTTAAGGCGTTCGCTTATGTTTTATAAGGAACAATCCGAAGGTAGAAGGGTGGAACATATCTGCTTTTTAGGCGGCGGCGCCCATATTAAAAACCTGATCGCGCTCTTGGTCAAACAGCTCGGCGGTGAATGGCAGATAGTCTATCCTTTTAAGAATATGCAGATACATGGCACCGGTATCGAGAACCATGCGCAGACGCCTATTTTTAGTAATGCCGCGGCCATTGCTTTAAGCTGTGGACAGAAAGAGATCGCGGTAATTAATTTCCTGCCGCCAAATTTAAAAGCCAAAAAAACACATGCCAAAAAACGCCTGTGGTTTCTTATTGCAGCTATCGTTTTGGTATGTAGCACTGCCACGCTTTCGGCGATAGCCTTCGTTCACACTCTGATATATACCAAGGCGCTTGCCACAATAGAAACAGATTTGGCAATAGTTAGAGACGTTGCCGAAACCCTCAAGGAATTCGACAGGCGGGAAAAAAAGATAACCCAGGATACAATGGCCATTGAAGCCATACATAACCAAAGAATTCCTTTCTTCTTAATCCTTGCCTCTTTGGCTAAAAGTACGCCTCAGGCCATTCTTTTAACCCACGTAACCATCGCTAAAGGACAGGCTGCAGATATGGCGCAAGAGGCCGCGGAGAATCCGGATGTTTCTTATGGTGCTATTGCCGAAACGTATCGTCTAAGCATTTCGGCTGCCGTAGTGAGTGATTATGAAACAGCGCTTGGCCTCATCAAACGTTTCCGCGGCAACTTAGAGAACATACCCTATTTAAAAAATATTACCGCTTCAGACTTGCAGTTAGAAGAGATTAGCCCTCAAAGAAACACGCAGACAGGCAAGGTAACCGGGTTAACCAAATCCCAAACCAGGATATTTTCGCTTAATGCCCAAATAGCCGTTCCCGCGCAATCGCAATAAGGAGTCGTCGGTGTTTGACACAAACATTTCTCTTAAGTTAGAAATAAAAGACAAAAAGCAGTTTATCAAAAATACGCTGCTGGTAATAGTGCTTCTTGGCCTCGTAGCCATCTGCCTGTGGCAGACGACAACAAGTATAGGCTTAAAAAAAACCCTTGTTGAAAAAAAGGTGGAACTTGCCAGGGCTCAAAAAACCAGTAAACATTTAAAAAAATTAGAACGCCAGGCCCAGGACTTAACCGAAAAAGAAGCGGCGATACTTAAACAGGTTCCTCTTGATGAAAAACACCCTTTTAGCCTCATCAAAACCCTCACTACCATAGCTGATACCTTAGGGCTGCAAAAAGCAGGTTTTCGCGTCAAAGAAGAGAGCCTCGCAGAGAATACTTTCGGAATTGAAACCCAGGGGGCACCGATGGCTGACGAAGAAACAGGTGACACCATGGTTAGCCAAGAAACGCAAACGGTCTCGTACCAGGCAACTGCGCAAACCTTAAAGCCTTTGCGTTTTGAAATGACGTTTAACGGTACCTATGCTCAACTGCTTGCGCTATTGCAAAAAATCCATACCCTGGAAAGAATGATTACCATTGAACATATCGCTATTGAACGTAAAAAAGAAATTGTCCCCCTCCAAGCAATCGTCCTGCATTTAACCGCGTACACGTTTTCCAACGAATAAGCCCTTTTCTATCCGCACCCAAACAACGGCCTTAATTCTGAATTTTGCCTACCTATACACTAGTGCGTTATGACATAAATTCATGCTACCGCGCTTTATCTTGAAAGCGGGGGTGGCAAGGTTATGTGTGAGCGGGGCGTACGGAAATTTTTGCAGCTTGGCCGCCGAGCGGTGAGCGAGGCGTGCAGAAATTTACGCCGAGTGAGGCCTGCCGCAGGAGCTGAGCCGTTCGTCCCCGCGAAGACATAACCTTGACAGGACCTCCGCCCTATATAACAGTAATTTATGTCACGGTGTACTAGTGGAGTACATACCTTCAGGAATTTGCAAGTAAAGACGTTCCAGACAAACAACAAGCCATTTTTCTATCTAGCCTCTTTTTCTCATAGAACCATTAATTTTTTACTTGCAATGGTTTCTATTCCTGCTATAATTATTTTCCGGTTATACGAAAAGCTTAATTCCTGGGTGCGACGTTGAGGAGTTCGAGAAGAGAGTATTTAATCCCGCAACTCTAATTCCCTAATTGTTTTATTCTCTATAGCCATCTATTCACGATTGCGTACACAATAAAGCCTAGTGCTTTACATTCTTATGCCATTAGGGAAAAGCGAGAATTTTTGTCTTTTGTTTCTGTGGATAAACTGTTGATACTGTGGAAAAAACCATGAGTCTTGTAGAATCTTGGGTAAAGGCAAAAGAGGTTCTTTCAAAAAACATCGGAGAAGCTGCCTGCGAAGCCTGGATCAATAGATTAGAAGCCAGAGAGTCGAATTCTGACACTCTGGTTTTAGGCGCGCCGGATGAATTTTCCAAAGACTGGGTAAAGAAACATTACCGTTCGTTAATCGAAGACGCCTTAAACAGATTTACCCCCAAGGGGATTCAGATTGAATTCTCGGTCTTATGCCGTCCTGCTCCTAAGGCGGAACTTTCATCTTCTGTTAAAAGCGCTCCTTCTGAAAAAAACGCGTCTTCTATAAATTTAAATCCGCGCTATACCTTTGAGAACTTCGTGGTTGGCCCTTCTAACCGTTTTTCACATGCCGCGGCTATTGCCGTGAGCGAAGCTCCCGCAAAGACATATAACCCTCTTTTCATTTATGGCGGCGTAGGATTAGGCAAAACGCACCTGATGCAGGCAATCTGCCACGCTATTTTAAAGCGTGAAGGCCAAAACATGAAAATATGCTATATCACCTCTGAAAAATTCACCAATGAGCTTATTGACGCTATCCAACATCATTCAACCAACCGTTTCCGCCAGAAATACCGCACTATTGATGTCTTGGTAATTGACGATATCCATTTTATCGCCGGCAAGGAAGCTACTCAGGAAGAATTCTTCCATACCTTTAACGCTTTGCATGACGCCCATAAACAGATTATTATCTGCTCTGACCGCACGCCGAAAGATATATCTAACCTTGAAGAGCGCCTCGTTTCGCGTTTCGGTTGGGGGCTGATTACCGATGTCCAGCCTCCGGATTTTGAAACCAGAGTCGCGATTTTAAAGAAAAAAATTGAGCATGAATCAACCACAATTCCCGACGAGGTTATCTTTTTTATCGCCCAAACGCTTAAATCCAATATCCGGGAGCTTGAGGGCGCGTTAATCCGGGTGCTCGCGTATTCGCTCTTAGAAAATAAACCCATAACCCTGGCATTAGCAAAAGAGGTATTAAAGGACCAGCTTAAAGAAAACACCAAAACGATTACCATTGAGTTAATTCAAAAGCAGGTAAGCGATTTTTATCATTTTGGCCTCCAGGACTTAAAAGGCAGCAAAAGGGATAAAAATATCGTTTTGGCGCGCCAGGTCGCCATGTATTTCTGCCGCGAGCTGACCAGTTTTTCTTTTCCGGAAATAGGCGGTTTTTTTGGCGGCAAGGACCATACGACAGTGCTTCATTCCTATAACAAAATAAAAACGTGTAAAGAAAAAGACTCAAAAATAAGGCATGACATTGAAAAAATTATGCAACTCCTTAAACAGTAAATCCACAGCTAATACAAAGATTCTTGTTGATAATTTTCCAGTTTTGTTGTATATAGGTGTGGGTAAACCTTACGTTTTTCAACAGAAGCGAAACCCCATTACTACCAATACTATTTATTCTATTTAAAAACTATTAATAATAGTACTTTTGGTTAAGGAGCCTTTCATGAAGTTTCAAACCACTAAAGAAAACTTATTCAGCCATATTCAAATCACCCAGAATATAGTTACTCCACGGGTGAGCCTGCCTATTTTATCAAATATGCTTTTAGAGGCAACAGATGGAAAAATAAAGCTTATTACCACAGATTTGGATATCGGCATATCATGTGAATATCCTGTGGAAGTTGTGGAAAACGGCGCAATCACGGTTCCTTCAAAAAGATTCGCGGAAATCATTCATGAGCTACCTTCCGGGCCGGTAGTGATCGCGGTAAAGAAAAATAATATGGTAACCATACAGACAGAGACCTGCGAATTTAAAATTATGGGGCTTCCTAAAGAAGAATTTCCGAAGCTTCCGGAATTTAAGGAAAAAGAAGTTATAAAAATAGAACAAAGCCTGTTAAAGGAGATGGTGGGAAAAACAAGCTTCGCGGTATCACATGACGAAACCCGGTATGTATTAAACGGCATACTCTTTAAAATAGAAAATGATAAAATTCTCCTTGTCGCCACCGATGGCAGAAGACTGGCCTTAATTGAGAAAAAATTAAAATCATCCGGCAACAAAAAAATACAGATGATCGTTCCTCTCAAGACAATCCATGAGTTAAGCCGCAACTTGTCAGATGAGGGAGATCTTTCACTTATCTTAGGAGAAAATCAGGCATTGTTCGACTTAGGAGCAGTCCAGGTTATTTCCCGCCTTATAGAAGGAGAATTTCCGGATTATCACCAAGTTATTCCTGAGCGGCAGAAAGAAGCACTATTGCTTGACCGCGAAAAATTCTTACTCGCGCTGCGGCGAGCCGCGATCTTATCAACGCTTGATTATCAGGCGGTAAAATTGGAGGTTTTTAAAAATAAACTGGTGATTTCAAAATCGACACCAGATATTGGTGAGTCAAGAGAGGAACTGCTTTCGGAATATGCCGGAAAAGAGTTAGCCATTGGGTTTAATCCGTCATACCTTATCGATGTGTTAAAAAATCTTCAGGACGAAAGTATCAATTTTGAGGTTACAGATTCAGAGAAACCGGGGGTAATCCGCGATAACGGCTATGTTTATATAGTCTTGCCCATGAGGATATAGCGGAAAGTGGTAGAACAAATCGGTAAAACGGTAGATGCGTTACTTAAGGCGTTACAATCAGACAAAAAGGACACCAAGCAGGTAATCTACGATACGATACTGGAATCACTCGAAGAACGCGAGAAAAAACATATACAACCGTATAGCTATAACAATAACGTTGTTACCCTGCATATCGATTCGCCGGCGCGGATGTACGCGTTTAACCTGAAAAAAAATCAGCTCCTTAAAAAAGTGCAGGAAAAAACCGGAAGAGAAGCGGTCAAAGATATAAAATTAAGAATAGGTGTAATCAAATGGCAGAAGAGCTAAAAGAAAAAAAATCGCATAGTTACGACGCGACAACCATTCAGGTATTAGAGGGTATCGAAGCAGTCAGGCGCAGGCCGGCAATGTATATCGGGGATACCTATACGCGCGGCTTACACCATTTGGTATACGAGGTAGTGGATAATTCGGTAGATGAGGCCTTGGCAGGCTCCTGCACAAAAATAGATGTGGCGATCCGCCCGGATAACAGCGTAAGCGTGACGGATGACGGGCGAGGGATACCCGTGGATATCCATAAAACCGAGAAAAAGCCGGCGGTAGAGGTGGTGTTGACCACGCTTCACGCTGGAGGAAAATTTGACCACGAGGCGTATAAGGTTTCCGGCGGGCTTCACGGCGTGGGGGTGAGCGTCGTCAATGCCCTTTCAGAATGGCTTGAGGTTGAGGTAAAGCGCGACGGAAAAATTCATCATCAGCGTTACGAAAGGGGAAAAACAGCGACCAAACTTACCCCAATCGGTAAGAGTAAAACCACAGGAACCAAGGTTACCTTTAAGGCGGATAAGGAAATTTTTAAGGATATAGAGTATTCGTACGATACATTGTCTCAACGGTTACGGGAACTTGCCTTTTTAAACAGAGGGCTGGAAATAACCATCTCGGACGAACGCACGGAAAAACGCGCGGAGTTTAAATTTTCCGGTGGAATTGTTTCTTTCATTGATTATTTAAACCAGAACAAAAATCCGCTGCACAATAAAGTTATCTATTTCCAGAAAGAAAAAGAGGGGATACAGCTTGAAGCCGCGCTCCAATATAATGACGGGTATTCTGAAAATATCTTTTCCTTTGCCAATAACATTAATACAGTAGAGGGAGGAACGCACCTTTCCGGTTTTAAATCCGCGCTTACCCGCGCCATCAATCAGTACGCGAAAGGGAAAAACCTTTTAAAAAACGATATAGCCATCAGCGGCGATGATGTGCGGGAAGGATTAACCGCCGTCATTTCGGTAAAAATTCCTAACCCCCAATATGAAGGCCAAACTAAAACCAAATTAGGTAATTCCGAAGTAGAAGGTTTAGCGGCCTCAGCAGTGTTTGACGCCTTAACCACTTTTTTTGAGGAAACCCCTTCAGTAGCAAATAAGATAGCGGATAAGGCAATTCTTTCAAGCCGCGCCCGCGAGGCGGCGCGCAAGGCCCGCGAACTTACCCGCAGAAAAGGCGCGCTTGAATCAGCAGGTCTGCCGGGAAAGCTCGCCGATTGCTCAGAGCGGGATCCCGCGCTGTGCGAGTTGTATATCGTCGAGGGCGATAGTGCCGGTGGATGTTTTGGGGGGAATGTTTTGGTGGCCTTGACAGACGGTAGGAATGTATCTTTTAAGGATTTGGCTAAAGAATGGAAAGAAGGAAAAACCAACTATTGCTATACAATAAAAACAGATGGCCGTCTTGGCATAGAAAAAATCGTTGAACCGCGAATCAGCCGTAAAGACGCGGAAGTGATAAAAATAGTTTTGGATAGCGATGAGGAAATAATCTGCACCCCGGATCACAAATTCATGCTGCGAGACGGCTCATATATTCAAGCCAAAGACTTAAAGACGGATATGAGCCTGATGCCCTTACACAAGAAGCAGTCGCGAAGAGAAGGCAGAATTACTATAGACGGGTATGAAATGGTGTTAGATCCCCATACACATACATGGGTGTTTACCCATGTATTAGCGGACAGGGATAACCTAGAGCATGCAGTTTACAAAGAAAGTAAAGGCGTTCATAAGCACCATATTGATTTTAACAAGTTAAATAATAATCCTGATAATGTAGTAAGAATGCTAAAAGAGGAGCATCTGGAGCTGCATAAACAACAGGCAAAACGGACGCTCCATAGCAAAGAAACAATAGAAAAATGCAATAAAATAAAAAAGACCAGTGAATACAGAGAAAAAATTTCTAAGAAAATTAGGGAAGAATACGGCAGCATGCTAAGCGCAAAAGCTAAAAAACAGTGGGAGGATGCCGGATATAAAGGTTATATGGTTAAGAAGTATTTAGAATTTTATTCTACCAATAAAGAGTATAGAAAGAAGAATTTAAAAATACTAAATGAGGCACAAAGAAATCATTGGTCTAATCCGGCGAACAGGTTAAAACAAGCCAACAGGGTTAAGGAATATTTTAAAACTAATCTTCAGGCTAAAGCACATCTGTCTAAAAAAGCAAAAACAGAATGGCTAGAGAGCACATTGTTGGAATGGCGCAGGCAAAAGACAAAAGAGCAGTGGACAGCAGAATTTAGGATAAAAAGAAAAGCTGCGTATAATCAAGTTTATTTACATGAAAGCCTTGCATTTGCCAAAAAGATTTATGAAAAGTACACGGATATAAGCCGTTATGATGAAGAACGAACAGCCTTAGAGAAAAGAAATAATAATATTGTCAAGCTGAATACCTTGATAGAAAGATTTTTTGAAGGCGATATAAGTAAATTACAAGAGGCAGTAGCAGCTTTTAATCACAAGATTAAATCTATAGAAAAAATTAAGGAAACAATAGACGTTTATGATATAGAAGTCCCGAATACCCATAATTTTGCTCTAGCAAGTGGTGTTTTTGTCCATAACAGTGCCAAGCAAGGGCGCGACCGCAGGTTCCAAGCAATACTGCCTATTAAGGGAAAAATCCTGAATGTGGAGAAATCACGTTTGGATAAAATTTTGTCTAACGAGGAAATCCGTACCATTATTACCGCCTTAGGCACAGGAATAGGGGAAGAATTTAATGTGGAAAAATTACGCTATCATAAACTGGTGCTTATGGCCGATGCTGATGTGGACGGTTCACATATCCGGACACTTTTATTGACCCTTTTGTACCGGCAGATGCCAAAATTAGTAGAAGGCGGCTATGTCTATATAGCGCAGCCGCCGCTTTATAAAATTAAAAGGGGCCAGCGTGAGGAATATATCCAAACCGAAAGCAAGATGAATGATTTGATCCTCGACTTGGGCAGGGAAGGAAATACGCTTATCCGCCTCAAGGATAAACAGACATTTACAGACCATCAGTTTAAGGAGCTTCTAGCATTATTGGTAGAGCTGGAAAAATATAGCAGGATTTTGGACAAAAAGGGAGTAAATTTTGTAAAATATCTCACTTTTATGCATAAAAAGACCAAAAAAATGCCTATTTATAGGGTAAAAGTGGATGGAAAAGACCAGTTCGTCTATTCTGACGATGAGCTGGCAAAGCTTACGGAAGAGGGAAAAGAGAATAACCACGAAATATTAGAGCTTTTTGAGGCGTCAGAAATAGAAGCAGCGGCTGCGAAAATTGAAAAGCTAGGCTTGGATATCGCTGTATATGCCCAAGAGCCCTTGGTTCAGGATAAAGAAACCTCAGGGAAACAGCAAGAAGCTAAGGTTAAGCCAGTATATAGAATTACCAGCTCAGAAAAAGAGCAAAAGGATTTTATCTGCCTAAAAGAAATTTTAGAGTATGTGAAGGAGCAGGCCGTAAAGGGTATGCACATACAAAGATATAAGGGTTTGGGCGAGATGAATCCGGAGCAGCTTTGGGAAACCACAATGGATCCCGAAAAGCGCACCATGTTAAAAGTGACCTTAGAAGACGCGGTAGAAACGGATAAAATGTTTACGGTATTAATGGGAGATCAGGTAGAGCCGCGTAGGCAGTTTATTGAAAATCACGCCCATCAGGTGAAGAATTTGGATATATAAAAAAAGTTTTTGGTAAATAGTATATGGTTTACGGCAAAATAATTAGCTAAATAGGATCAGAAATGTATACCCGTAACGAAAAAATAGTCCCGGTGCATATAGATGATGAAGTTAAGGATTCTTACCTTAACTACGCGATGAGCGTTATCGTAGGGCGCGCCCTTCCGGACGCCCGAGATGGGCTTAAACCGGTGCACCGAAGGGTGCTTTTTGCCATGCAGGATTTAAATCTTGAGCATACCAAGCCGTATAAAAAAAGCGCGCGTATTGTTGGAGAAATTCTCGGTAAATACCATCCCCATGGCGATGTAGCAGTGTATGATACCTTGGTGCGTATGGCGCAGGATTTTTCTCTTCGCTATCCCTTTGTAGACGGACAGGGAAATTTTGGCTCGGTTGACGGCGATTCCGCCGCGGCAATGCGCTATACCGAGGCGCGCCTTTCGGCGGTTGCCGAGACCATGCTTGAGGATATTGAGAAGGATACGGTTAACTTCGGGCCAAATTTTGACGGCTCTTTAAAAGAACCGCTTTTACTTCCGGCAAAACTGCCCAGCCTTTTGGTGAATGGGTCAAGCGGTATTGCTGTCGGTATGGCAACCAATATCCCGCCGCATAATCTCAATGAAGTGGCAGACGCGATTATTCATATTTTGGATACGCCGCAGGCAGAGATAAAAGACCTGATGCGCTATATAAAAGGCCCTGATTTTCCGACAGGCGGGATTATCTGCGGCAAGGGAGGGATAAAAGACGCCTATGCAACCGGACGCGGTAAGCTTACGGTGCGTGCCCGCGCAATGATCGAGCGTCAAAAAAACGGTAAAGACTTAATTATCGTTACCGAGATCCCTTATCAGGTGCAAAAAGCAGGCTTGATTGAGGCCACCGCGGCCCTGGTGGATGATAAAAAAATTGAGGGTATTTCAGATATCCGCGATGAGTCAGACAGGGAGGGTATGCGCATTGTGGTTGAGCTAAAGCGCGATGTGGAGCCGCAGATAGTGCTTAATCAGCTCTTTAAGCATACCCAGCTTGAGACGACGTTTGGAATTATTATGCTAGCGCTGGTAGAAAATCGCCCGCGGGTGCTCAATCTACGCCAAATGCTTGATTGTTACATCGGCCACCGTAAAATAATTGTCCGCAGGCGCACGCAGTTTGAATTAGATAAAGCCCTTAAAAGAGCGCACATTTTAGAAGGCTTAAAGATAGCCTTAAAGTTTATAGACCGGATCATTAAGGTCATTAAGACTTCAAAAAGCGTTGAGGCAGCGCGGGAAAACTTAATCAAAGAGTTCGAGCTTTCTCAAATCCAGGCACAGGCAATTTTAGAGATGCAACTGCAGCGCCTGACCGCTTTAGAGCGCGATAAGATTGACGCAGAATACGCGGAGCTTTTGAAAAAAATCGAGCAGTGCAGGGCAATCCTGGCCTCCGAGAAAAAGATAGAGGTGATTATTAAGGATGAACTTACGGAGTTAAAGAAAAAATATGGAGATGAACGCCGTACCGAAATAGTCGGGGAAGTGGAAAACCTGGAAATAGAAGACCTGATCGCAGAAGAAGATGTGGTAGTGACCATAAGCCATGGCGGCTACATCAAGCGGCTTCCGGTTGCCGCCTACCGTAAACAGAAACGAGGCGGCAAAGGAGCAACGGGAGCGGAAGTAAAAGAAGAGGATTTTATTGAGCATCTTTTTGTAGCCTCAACAAAGGATTATCTGCTGATTTTTACCGATAAAGGGCAGGTGCATTGGCAGAAGGTATATGAAATCCCTCAAGGCAGCCGTATTTCTAAGGGCAAGGCTATTGTTAACTTATTACAGGTAAAAACGGATGAGAAAATTGCCGCTACTATTCCGGTTAAGGAATTTTCCGCGGATAAATTTCTGGTTATGGTCACCAGGCAAGGTTTAATTAAAAAGACGCGCCTTGACGCCTATAGCAATCCGCGTAAAGGCGGGATTATCGGAATTTCCCTAGAGAAGGATGACGCGCTTATCGGAGTAGAGCTTACTGACGGTAAAGAGGAACTTTTAATCGGCACCAAAGATGGTAAGGCAGTGCGTTTCCCCGAAACGCAGGTGCGGGACATGGGCCGAGGCGCCAAAGGCGTGCGGGGGATCAATCTCGCTAAAAATGACGAAGTAATTGCCATGATAGTTGCCCAAAAAGAGGCAAACATCCTTACCGTTACCGAATTAGGGTTTGCCAAAAGGACACCTTTTAAGGAATACCGCTTGACCAGACGAGGCGGCAAAGGTATTATAAACATTACAGTTACGGACAAAAACGGCTCCGCGGTAAGCTTAAAGACGGTAAATGACCAGGATGAGCTTATGGTAATTACCCAGAACGGTATGTTTTTGCGCTGTGCCGTAAAAGATATCCGCGAAACCGGCCGTGCCTCCCAGGGTGTGCGTTTGATAAAGCTGGATGATAAAGACCGCGTATCGTGTGTAGCACCGGTAATCGCGGAAGAAGCAGAGTAAAAAACCTGTTAACCTACGAGGTTAACAGAGGTTTTTTAAAATGAAATCTACTTATAGAAATTTAATATTTCTTGTCTTTCCTTTCTTAATAGTTACATTTTTCCAAAAGACGCCAAATAGTTTTGCAGCTTTGGAGAATCTTCAGTATTTATATCAGACCTGGTTTAATTCCTATGAAGAACAAGAGAGCCGTACCGAATCCATCGAGACATATCGTCCAGAGGGGTTTAAGGAATTTCCACCCAGTAGGTTCCGTAATGAATATATTTTTAAAGAAGACGGTTCTTGTCAATGGTTAGTCTTACATCCAGCCGACGCGCATTACCTAAAATCAGGGACATGGGAAGTCTCGCCAGACGATGACCAAGTGATTTTAATCTACGATCAGCAGCATAGCTTACAGAAATCATTTAGAATTATAGAAATACAAAAAGACTTGTTAAGAATAAGGTCAGTAGTATTCTTAGAAGAAAGACGTCCTGAAAATTAACGACCCCATCGTCTAGCCTGGTTAGGACAAGAGCTTTTCAAGCTCTCGACACGGGTTCAAATCCCGTTGGGGTCATTTTAAACATAAAAATAAAGTAGCTGTCTCCGCCGCAGGCGGATGCGCCTACGGCGCAAGCTTTCAGCTGAGAGCTGAGAGCTGAGAGCTGAGAGCTTTCTATGTGCGGCATAACCGGCTACGTAGGTAATCGACAAGCCCAAAACATCCTCTTAAACGGCCTGAAACGCCTGGAATACCGCGGGTATGATTCAAGCGGCATAGCGATAATCCTCCCTGATAAAAATACCATTTCCTTAAGAAAATCTCCCGGGAAAATCAACGCTTTAGAAAATCTTTTAAAGAAAAAGCCGCTTTTCGGTAACCTCGGTATTTCTCACACTCGCTGGGCAACTCATGGAGCGCCAACACGCCTGAACGCTCATCCGCATTACGATTGCACAGGAAATATCGCGCTTGTTCATAACGGCATTATTGAAAATTACGAATCTTTAAAAGCAATCCTCATTAAAGAAGGCCATCGTTTTATCAGCCAGACAGATACCGAAGTTATCGCCCATCTCATTGAGAAATTTTACAAAAACAATATTTCGCTTGAAGCCGCGGTGCGTAAAAGCCTCAAACTTTTAATTGGTTCTTTTGCCATCGGCGTTATCTCTGCCAGAGAGCCGGATAAGCTTATCGGCGCTCGTTTAGGAAGCCCCTTAATTGTAGGGGTGGGAAAAAACGAAAATTTCCTGGCTTCGGATGTTCCCGCGGTATTAGACTCAACCAAGGACATAATTTTCTTGGATGAGAATGAGCTGGTGGTTTTAACCAAAAATAGTTTGAAAATTACTGATTTAAACGGCTCTCCTCTCTCAAAAACCGCGGTACGTATTAACTGGGATATAACCCAAGCACAAAAGCAGGGATATAAGCATTTTATGCTTAAAGAGATAAATGAACAGCCGGCGATTGCCGAACATTTGCTCAAGCTGCGCATACAAGGAAATAACGCGAAAATACACTTTGAGGAGCAGAAAATTCCAGATGAGAAGCTAAAAAAAATACAGAACATTTCTATTGTTGCCTGCGGCACCGCGTATCACGCGGGCATGGTAGGAAAATATATATTAGAAAGCGTATGCGCTATCCCTACGCAGGTGGATGTTTCCAGTGAATTTAGATACCGCGACCTGTTAATTAATGAAAATACCTTAGTCATTGCCGTAAGCCAGTCGGGAGAAACCGCGGATACCTTAGCAGGCGTAAAAGAAGCGCGCCGCCTTGGCTCAGCGGTGCTTTCCATTTGCAATGTCTTGGGCTCAAGCCTCACGCGCGAGTCAGACGGAGTTGTTTATACCCATGCCGGGCCGGAAATCGGCGTAGCCTCAACCAAAGCCTATACCGCGCAACTTTTGGCCTTTTATCTTTTGGCCTTGTATCTTGGGAATTTACGTGGTTGCCTCGGGAAAGAAGAGTTAGAAAAATATGTAAACGGCTTAAAAAAAATCCCCCGCCAGCAGGAAGAAATTCTTAAACATCAAAATACAATTGCCACTCTTGCCAGGCGCCACGCGCATTTCGGCTCATTTTTGTATTTAGGAAGAAATATCAATTACCCCTCGGCGCTTGAGGGCGCGTTAAAATTAAAAGAGATTTCTTATATCCCCGCGGAAGGCTATGCCGCGGGAGAAATGAAGCACGGCCCGATCGCGCTTATCGATGAATATCGAGCAGTAGTCTGTATTACGCCCGCATCCCATGTTTACGAGAAGATGGTTTCAAATTTACAGGAAATACGCGCAAGAAAAGGAAGAATTATCGCTATCGCCACCAGCGGCGACGAGAGCATTAAAAGGCAAACTAAGGAAGTTATCTCTATACCACAGTGTGAAGAAATATTTTCACCGCTCCTAGTTGCGCTTCCCCTGCAATTAATTGCCTATCATATCGCGGTAAAAAGAGGCGCAGATGTTGATCAGCCGCGTAACCTGGCCAAGAGCGTTACGGTAGAATAGAGCCTTGACTATGTAGAAATACATGCTATACTTGTTATAGCCTTTAAATCCAGCCCAAGAGAGGCCGGTAAGGATAAAAAATGGATAGACAACGTATCATTAGCATAAAAGTAACCCTCAAACTGTAAATTACGGTTTGAGGGTTTTTTATGACATGAGAGAAAAAACCAAAATTTTAGACGCACAGACAATATCCAGAACCCTGATACGCATTGCCCATGAGGTATTAGAACACAATCGTATTACCGATAACCTGGCAATTGTAGGTATCAGAAGCCGCGGGGCGCACCTTGCCAAGCGCTTAGCAGACTGCGTTAAGAAAATAGACGGTAAGGAAGTGCCGGTAGGAATTTTGGATATTACCTTGTACCGGGATGACCTGACGCTTCTTAATTACCAACCCGTGGTGCATAAAACGGAAATCAATTTTGATATCACCGATAAAAACATTATTTTAGTAGACGATGTGTTGTATACGGGGCGTACGATTCGCTGCGCTTTATCCGAACTCATAGATTTTGGCAGGCCAAAGACCATACAACTTGCGGTACTCGTGGACAGGGGCCATCGGGAGCTGCCTATCCGCGCTGACTATGTGGGAAAGAATATTCCCACTGCCTGCAATGAAACAGTGGAAGTGCGCTTAGCAGAAAGCGACGGCTGCGATGAAGTGGTGATTATAGAGAAGGACAATAGTTAAATTGCTACATTGCTAAACTGTTAAACTGTTTTTAGCCGTTTAGCAGTTATAAATATGCTCTGGACTAAGAAAGACCTGTTGGGGTTAGAATATCTAAACCGGGAAGAAATAGAGTTTGTTTTAGAAACCGCAGCCTCATTTAAAGAAGTTTCAACACGAGATATCAAAAAGGTCCCGGCCTTACGCGGTAAAACCGTGGTTAACCTTTTTTATGAGCCGTCAACCAGGACACGGGTTTCCTTTGAAGTGGCGGCAAAGAGATTATCCGCCGATGTCATTAATATCGCTACGGAAACATCAAGTGTGCGAAAAGGCGAAACCCTTATTGATACAGGTAAAAATATTCAGGCCCTCAAAGCAGATATCATCGTGATGCGGCATAATTATTCGGGCGCGCCAACATTGCTGGCGCGTAACGTCGATATAAGCGTTATTAACGCCGGTGACGGCTGGCACGAGCATCCTACCCAGGCACTCTTGGATATTTTTACCCTTAAGGAAAAATTAGGAACCATAGAAGGCTTAAAGGTAAGTATTATCGGCGATATTTCGCATTCGCGGGTTGCCCGTTCTAATATCTGGGGCTTAACGAAGCTCGGGGCAAAGGTGAGTGTCTGCGCGCCCAAGATGCTGATTCCGCAGGCGATAGAGCGCATGGGAGTTACGGTAACCCACGATGTAGACGAAGCGTTACAAGAAGCAGACGCGGTCAATGTGTTACGTATGCAATTTGAAAGGGACAACCAAAACGCGTTCCCCAAACAGTTAGAATACTTTAAAAATTTCGGCATTACCGAAGAGCGCCTGATAAAGGCAAAAAAGAATATCGTCGTAATGCATCCTGGGCCTATTAACCGCGGGATAGAAATATCGAGCGCTGTTGCCGATGGGAAACATTCGGTAATCTTAGAGCAGGTTACTAACGGCATCGCGGTACGTATGGCGGTGCTTTTTTTGGCGGCACAGGCCAATGAAAAAGTAGATAGCAGGCAGTAGGTAATAGATAGTAAAGTGGTTACACCATGAAACTCCTCATTAAAAACGGTAGAGTCATCGATCCGGCAAATCAGCGAGATGAAGTTTTGGATATCTTGATAGAGCACGATACAATATCCAAAGTAGCAAAGAATATTAAATGCCCTGCCGATATGGTCATTGATGCCGCGGATAAAATTGTTATGCCGGGGCTTATTGATTTACATGTGCATGTGCGCGAGCCGGGCAGAGAGGATAAGGAAACGGTAATAACCGCGACGAGGGCCGCGCTCAAAGGTGGGGTAACGACGGTCTTAGCTATGCCGAATACCATACCCGCGATGGATACCATTGAAAATGTGCAATTGCTGCGGGAAATCATAAAAAGAAGCGCGTGCATCAATGTTTTTATCTGTGGGGCAATTACTAAAGAGCGCTCAGGGAAGGCCTTGACGGACATTTCGGCTTTAAAGAGGGCGGGGGTGCGTGCGCTTTCGGATGATGGCGCGTCGGTGGATGATGAGGAGATTATGTTGGAAGCCTTACAAAGGGCAAAAAAAAATAAGCTTTTGGTGAGCTGCCACTGCGAGGATAAAATTTTAGCTAATCATGGGGCGGTAAACCTTGGGTTTACTTCTACGCGCCTTGGGTTACGGGGAATTTCCAAAGAATCAGAGTATCTCAGGATAGCGCGAGACATTCAGTTGGCCCAAAAAGCGGATGCCCCGATACATATTGCTCATATAAGTTGCGCGGAATCTATAGAGATAATTAAAAAGGCAAAGAAAAAAGGAATTAATGTTACCTGCGAAGCCGCCCCGCACCATTTTTCTTTAAGCGAAGAGGATGTTTTGGACTATGACGCGAATAAAAAGATGAATCCGCCCCTGCGGGAAAAAGGAGATAGCGAGGCAATTAAGCAAGGATTAAGAGACGGCACCATTGACGCGATAGCTTCAGACCATGCCCCGCATACCGAAAATGAGAAAGACATAGAATTTGAGAGGGCGGAATTCGGCGTCATTGGCCTGGAAACCGAATTGGCAGTTGCCATTACTGAGTTGGTGGATACAGGAATATTGGATTGGACGGAATTAGTAAGAAAAATGTCGCTGGCTCCGGCTAAAATCTTAGGGATAGAGCAAGGCACCTTAAGCGTAGGAGGCCGCGCGGATATCGTCATCGTTAATCCTGCCGCGGAATGGGTGGTAGAGAAAAAAGGCATAGTTTCTAAATCGAAAAACTCGCCATTTTTAGGCAGAAAATTAAAGGGCGTTGTGGAATATACGATTTGTAACGGAGCCCTTGCCTATCCGTTTGTGTGATGAAGTTCATTGTTACAAAAGAGTTGGGGCGGTTGGCTAAGTGGTTGAAGATTTTAGGGTTTGACACGGAATATCACGCTGAAAATAAAGAGGGAAGCCTTAGCCTAAGGGCATTACAAGAAGACAGGATAGTGCTCACGCGTAATAGCCATTGGGGGGCGCACTCCGGCATAAGAACGTTGTACATAAAATCCGATAGTGTGTACGCGCAGATACAGCAGGTGTTATCGGAACTTTCATTCGCGGCAGATGAAACGCAAATGTTTACACGCTGTATTCTCTGTAATGAGGCCCTCAGCGTGATAGAAAAAGAAAAGGTTAAAGATAAAGTTCCCGAATATGTATTTAAGTCACAGGAGAATTTTGTCAATTGTCCGCGTTGCCAAAAGATTTACTGGCAGGGCAGCCACAGGGGTAATGTAAAAGAAATAATTGCTAAATTGCCAAACAGTTAAATTGTTGACAGTTTAGCAGTTTAACCATTTAACAGTTTATATGGAATTCGTCGCAGACTTTCATATTCATTCCAAATACTCGCGCGCTACCAGCAAGGATATGGATGTAGAGCATTTAGCTCAATGGGCGAAGCTTAAAGGTATCCAGCTTATCGGCACAGGCGATTTTACCCATCATTTATGGCTTGAGGAATTGCGCGGAAAATTAGAGGATCAAGGTAACGGACTGTATGCGTACAACGGTATACATTTTATGCTGACTTCCGAGATAAGCTGTATCTATTCCAAAAATAACCGGGGCTACCGTATCCACAATGTCATTTTTGCCCCCTCATTTAAAACGGTTGAAAAGATAAATGCTTACTTGGCAGGGATTGGAAATTTGGCTTCCGATGGCCGTCCTATTCTAGGTTTGGACGCGGCGGAGCTCGCGCGGATTATTTTTGATATTGACCCCAATTGCTTTTTTGTCCCGGGGCATATCTGGACGCCGTGGTTTAGCTTATTCGGCTCAGCTTCAGGCTTTGACCGTATTGAGGATTGCTTTGAAGAGCAGGCAAAAAATATTCATTGCCTAGAGACCGGCCTTTCAAGCGACCCGGCAATGAATTGGCGTGTGAGCGCGCTTGATAGGTTTAGCTTGATTTCAAACAGCGACAGCCATTCTCCTTCCAAAATAGGGCGTGAAGCGAATGTCTTTGATTGCGAATTAAGCTATAACGAAATTATTACCGCATTAAAAACTAAGGATAAAAAGAAATTTCTCTATACTATAGAGTTTTACCCCGAAGAAGGAAAATATCATTACGATGGCCACCGCCTTTGCGGAATAACTTTTTCGCCCAAGGAAAGCAAGGCGCATAAAAATATCTGCCCCAAGTGCAAAAAGCCTCTGACTATCGGCGTAATGAACAGGGTTGATCAGCTTGCGGACAGGCCGGAGGGATTTAAGCCGGATAACGCGATACCCTTTAAAAACCTTATTCCCTTGGATGAAATTATAGCCGAGGCAAAGGGCATGGGCAAAGCTTCGCAGGCAGTTGAGCTGGAATACCGTAGCATCATTGCCAAGTTTGGAACCGAATTAGATGTTTTGGGAAAGGTGCCAAAGGAAGAATTATTGAAAGGTATAGATAACCGCATCGCAGATGCCATTATACGGGTGCGCGAAGGCCGTCTCCATATTGCCCCCGGCTATGACGGCGAATACGGAAAGATCTCCATCTTTGGCGATGACGAAAAACCCAAGAAACACGAGGAGCAATTGAGTTTGTTTTAAGGACAATAGGTTTTAGCAATTATCCCGCGAAGAGGGATAGAGTTTACGAATAAATGACAATTGCAAAAAACCTAAAAAGAGGGTTTGGGGAGAAAAGACCGTTTCATTTCCAAGCGATGTTATTTAAGCATCGAAGGAAGGGTGACAGCGACGAGCGATAGCGAGGAGCGCCATAGGGAAACCATGGGGTTTCCCTATGGGGAACGAAGCGTCCTTAAAATACGAAATAAGCATTGAAAATAGATAAGTTTTATAGGTTTACTTGCAAGCCAGGATAAGCCTATAGCGTAGTGACGCGCCTGTGGCCCAACGGATAGGGCAGCAGCCTCCGAAGCTGCTGGTGCAGGTTCAATTCCTGCCAGGCGCATTATAAAAGTAAAAAGGAATTGCTTCTTTATGTGCGTTGCGGGGTTCAGGCTTGTCAGGAGTTTAATTGGTAGGTATGAGATTATTCTATATCAATTGACGAATTAGATGCCAAAAATTATCAAAATAAATTTACTCTAGGAGAAATATGCGTAAAATAACTATTAGTGTCATAGGCGGAAACAAATGTTCTAATGAGGTGGAGCAAACAGCCCATAAAATTGGTAAAATTATAGCAAAAGTGGGTGCAATATTGGTTTGTGGCGGTTTAGAGGGGATTATGAAGGCTGTTTGCAAGGGTGCCAAGGCAGAAAATGGCTTAACTATTGGTATAATAACGAGTTACGATAAAAGTGACGCTAATGAATATTGCGATATTGTTATTCCCACGGGCTTAAACGATGCCAGAAATGTTTTAGTGGTGCAGTCAGGAGATATCATAGTTGCATTACCGGGTGAATATGGTACATTATCCGAAATCGCTTTTGCCTTACGGTTTAAAAAACCGGTGGTGAGCTTAGGAAGCTGGGATATCCCCGGGGTAATACAGGTAAAGACCGTAGAAGAGGCCGAGAAAAAGATAGTGGAGTTGATTAAGTTGTATATGGAAATCAGTTAATTTTAGGGATATATCAAAAAGATGAAAGCAATATTACTCTTAGAAGACGGGACGATTTTTGAGGGCGAACATTTTGGCGCTCAAGGCGAAGCTTTTGGTGAGGTGGTTTTTAATACCTCAATTACCGGCTATCAAGAAATTATTACCGATCCCTCTTACAAAGGGCAGATCGTGATGATGACGTATCCTTTAATCGGCAATTACGGCGTCAATGAGGAAGATGTTGAATCTTGTAAAACCTGGCTTGAAGGTTTTGTGGTTAAAGAACTAAGCTCAATACGCTCAAATTGGCGTTCTACAATGAACCTTGATGAATATTTGAGAAAATATAAGGTGGTTGGAATTCAGGGAATAGATACCCGGGCATTAACCCGTCATCTACGCATAAAAGGCGCAATGCAAGGAGTTATTTCCAGTGAAGATTTTGACATACATAGCCTGATGAAAAAACTAAAAGTAGCGCCACGGCTCGCGGGCGTGGATTTGGTGAAAGAGGTAACGTGTAAAGAGCCGTATGATTGGTTATCCGTCCCTCGTCCCTCGTCTCTCATCCCTCGTTACAAAGTGATTGTTTTAGATTGCGGGGTGAAGTTTAATATCTTGCGGAATTTAACCAGAGTTGGCTGTAAGGTTAAAGTAGTTCCGGCACACACGCCCGCAGAAGCAATACTAAAACTTAAATCCGATGGGCTCTTGCTTTCAAATGGCCCGGGCGACCCAGAGGCAGTAACCTATGTTATTGAAACTGTACGTAAACTTATAGGGAAACTTCCTATCTTCGGGATTTGTTTAGGCCACCAGATGTTAGGGTTAGCTTTAGGCGGCAAGACCTATAAACTTAAATTCGGCCATCATGGGGGAAATCATCCGGTCAAAGATGTAAAAACAGGGGCAGTTGCCATTACCAGCCAAAATCACGGTTTTAATGTGGATATGAAATCATTGTCTGATAAAAATTTAGTAATGACCCATCAGAATTTATATGACGGCACAGCCGAAGGGCTAGAGCATAAGAAACTGAAGCTTTTTAGCGTACAGTATCATCCAGAAGCAGGCCCTGGGCCGCATGATGCCCGGTATTTGTTTGAAAGATTTGTTAAGTTGATTAGAAGTTATAAATGAGGAGTTATAAATTATAAGTTATGAAGAAAGAAAAGATTCAAGATAGAACTTACGATTTTGCTTTAGAAATAGTTAAATTTGTTAAAAGCATGCCTTATAATACCGCAACTGTATCTTTAGCAAGACAATTAATTAGGTCTGGAACGTCAATAGGCGCAAATATAGAAGAGGCTCAAGGAGCATCTAGTAAAAAAGATTTCGTGAATAAAATCAATATTGCCAAGAAAGAAGCGCGTGAAACAAAATATTGGTTAAGGCTTATTAATGATACGGAATTAACAAAAAGTAGTAATTTACCAAATTTATTGACCGAAGCTAATGAAATTATTAATATTTTAACAGCAATTGTTAAAACCAGTGAATCCAGGCTTGCTAACTCATAACTCATAATTTATAACTTATAATTTCATACTATGCCCAAACGCACAGACATAAAAAAGATTTTGATTATCGGCTCTGGCCCAATCATTATCGGCCAGGCCTGTGAGTTTGATTATTCCGGGACTCAGGCTTGTAAGGCTTTACGGGAAGAAGGCTATAGGGTGATTTTGGTCAATTCAAACCCCGCGACAATTATGACCGATCCCGAGGTCGCGGATAAAACCTATATTGAGCCGATAACGGTAGAGATGCTAGAAAAAATAATCAAGAAAGAGCGTCCCGACGCGTTACTGCCGACTTTGGGAGGCCAGACCGGGCTTAATATTAGCATAAAGTTAGCAGAGGCAGGAATTCTGGATAAATACAAAGTCCAGATGATTGGCGCAGACCGTAAGGCAATCAAAAAGGCCGAAGACCGTAAGCTTTTTAAGCAGGCAATGCAGAAGATCGGCCTTGATTTACCCAAAAGCGGCCTTGCCTATACAATGAAAGAGGCGCGAAAAGTAGCACAACAAATCGGTTTTCCGGTTATTATTCGTCCGTCGTTTACTCTTGGAGGAACAGGCGGCGGCACAGCATATAACCAAGAAGAATTCGAGATTATCGCCCAGCGGGGTTTAGAGTCAAGCATGATTTCCGAGATTCTGGTTGAGGAATCTATCCTTGGCTGGAAGGAATACGAACTTGAGGTTATGCGGGATAAAAAAGATAATGTGGTTATTATTTGTTCAATAGAGAACTTTGACCCGATGGGTGTGCACACCGGAGATTCTATTACGGTTGCCCCTGCCCAGACATTGACTGATAGGGAATATCAGAAAATGCGCGACGCGGCAATTGCCTGTATACGGGAAATCGGCGTAGAGACCGGCGGCTCAAATATCCAATTCGCCCTCAATCCGGATAACGGGAGAATGACGATTATTGAGATGAACCCCCGCGTTTCCCGTTCATCAGCCCTTGCTTCTAAAGCCACCGGTTTTCCTATAGCCAAGATTGCCGCGAAACTCGCAATCGGTTACACCTTAGACGAAATTCCTAACGATATTACCAAAAATACTCCTGCCTCTTTTGAACCAACAATAGATTATTGCGTGGTAAAGATTCCCCGTTTTGCCTTTGAGAAATTTCCCACGGCGGATTCTACGCTGACTATCCAGATGAAGTCTGTTGGAGAAGTAATGGCAATCGGACGCACCTTCAAAGAGGCTTTGCAAAAGGGTATCCGCGGCCTTGAGATAAAACGCGATGGCCTCAGCGGAATACAGTATAAGGATACCGCGGAACTGGAGGCACAGTTAAAAAGGCCGAACGCCGAGAGGCTATTTTACCTCTATGAGGCAATAAAAGAGAAGTATTCTTTGGACAAGCTCTATGCCTTAACTAAAATCGACCGCTGGTTTCTGCAGAATTTAAAAGAGATTGTTGAGTTTGAAGAAAAACTTCGGTCACCAGTCACCAGTCACCAGTCACAGACACAAAACCGTGGACCGTGGACCGTGGACTGTGGACTATTGCTAAAGGCCAAGCAGTTGGGCTTTAGCGACAGGCAGATAGCTAAAATACTCAATTCCGACGAAGACGCGATAAGGCGTTTACGAAAAGAAAGCGGTATTGAGCCGGTGTATAAGCTGGTAGATACCTGCGCGGCGGAGTTTGAGGCGTTTACCCCGTATTATTATTCTACTTACGAGACGCCATTTATACGAGAGACGAAGGATGAAAGACGAGAGACGAGAGACGATGAGATTAGAAAAACAGCCAAGAAGAAGATTATGATTTTAGGCGGCGGGCCCAATAGGATTGGGCAGGGGATTGAATTTGATTATTGCTGTGTGCACGCTTCATTTGCCTTGAAGGAATTAGGTTATGAAACTATTATGGTTAATTCTAATCCGGAAACGGTCTCAACGGATTACGACACCTCTGATAAATTATACTTTGAGCCGTTGACGAAAGAGGATGTTTTGAACATCATAGATAAAGAACAGCCTGATGGTGTTATTGTGCAGCTTGGCGGACAGACCCCTCTTAATTTGGCAGTCCCCCTTGAAAAAGCCGGCGTCAAAATTATCGGTACAAGCGCGGATGCTATTGACCGGGCTGAAGACAGAAAACGTTTCTCAGAGCTGGTGGAAAAATTGGGCTTAACACAACCGGAAAATGGCCTTGCGGTTACGGTTAGTGAGGCAAAAGCAGTTGCTAAAAAAATCGGCTATCCGGTCTTAGTCAGGCCGTCGTATGTTTTAGGCGGCAGGGCGATGGAAATTGTCTATGATGACAAGGCGTTAGAACATTATATGCAAAAAGCTGTCTGGGCATCTCCGGAGCGGCCCGTATTGGTAGATAAGTTTATTGAGGATGCTATTGAAGTTGACGTGGATATGGTTGCGGACGGAGAAACTTTTGTTATCGGCGGAATTATGGAACATATTGAGGAAGCCGGAGTACATTCGGGCGATGCCGCAATGGTGCTTCCGCCGCATACGTTGGCCCAAGAGACAATTAATAAAGTCAGAGACTATACCTACCGATTGGCCAAGGAATTAAATGTCATCGGCTTAATGAATGTGCAGTATGCCCTTAAAAACGGAACCGTGTATATTCTGGAGGTAAATCCCCGGGCATCCCGCACCGTGCCGTTTGTCTCAAAGGCAATAGGAGTACCTTTGGCAAAATTAGCCGCCAAGGTAATGGCGGGTGAGAAGCTTAAGGATTTAGGTTTTACTAAGGAAATTATTCCCAAACATATTGCCGTAAAAGAATCTGTCTTGCCTTTTGTAAAATTCCCCGGGATAGACATTACCTTAGGCCCGGAAATGAAGTCAACAGGCGAGGTTATGGGGATAGATACGGAATTTGGCCGCGCCTACGCCAAGAGCCAGTTAGCCGCGTATCAAAATTTACCCACAGAAAAAGGAAGTGTGTTTATTAGCGTGAAAGATAAGGATAAGAAACCGAGTATGGTAAAAACCGCCAAGAGGTTAAAGGATTTGAAATTCGATATAATTTCAACTCTGGGAACCGCGAAATTTCTTGAAGCAAGTGGAATTATTACCCGGACAATACAAAGAGTAAGCGAAGGTAATCCGAATGTTCTTGATTTACTGAAAGAGGGAAAAATCAAGCTTATCATTAATACCGTTTCCGGAAAAATTCCCCGGCAGGATGAAGTGAAAATCCGCTCCACCGCGATTTCCTTGGGGATACCGGTAGTCACGACGCTGCCCGGCGCAGATGCCTGCGCGCGGGGGATAGAGGCGCTTATTAAACACAGGTTAGAGGTAAAGCCGATACAGGCGTATCATAAAATACGAAGGATGAAGGACGACCCTTCGACTTGGTTCGACTACGCTCACCACAAGCCGCTCAGGGCAGGGGGACGAGGGACGAAAAAGAGACATGGAAAAGATTAAGATAAAGACAGAAAGTCATACAGAGTTAATTAGCATAACCGATAAGGTTAATGCAATAGTCTTGAAATCGCAGGTTAAAGATGGGATGTGTTATCTTTTCTGCCCGCATACCACCGCGGGGCTTACTATCAATGAGAACGCCGACCCGTCGGTACAAACGGATATTAATAATACCTTAAACCGCCTTATCCCGCATAATGCTAATTACAGCCACGCCGAAGGCAACTCAGACGGCCACATAAAATCATCGTTATTGGGCGTTTCTTTAAATGTTTTTATAGAAAACGGCGCGCTTGTCTTAGGCACTTGGCAGGGGATTTATTTTGTGGAAGGCGATGGGCCGCGTACTAGAGAAGTGTGGGTGAAAATACTAGGAAGTTAGAAGTTTCCGCCGCAGGCGGATCCGCCTGCGGCGGAAGAAGTTTGTAGTTGGAAGTTAGGGGAGTGGATAATAAATGAATAAAGTAAAAGCGTATAAAATAACAGGCAATACGTGCTTTATACTATGGTTTATTATTGTCGCAGGTATAGCAATTATGACGGCGCATGTGGCGGTAAAAGCAGGACATGGGAAATTCTTAAATGGAACCCTTCTGTTTTTTATAATCAATGGATTTTTGCATTTTTTCCTGAATCCGCTTTTATTAATAGGAAGTATTTTTTTTTGGCGGGCAGAAAAAAATGAGAATCCCGCAAAGAAGTCGGCGTGGGGCAGGTCTGTATTACTGTATTTAATCGCGGAAATTATTTTTATTATTCTTTGGCTCTTACTTTTTCCACGATAGGTGCTAATAAAAAGTCACATGAAATAGGGTTATAGATGCCTGAATTACCAGAAGTAGAAACTATAAAAAGGGATTTAGAGAAGGTAATCGTGGGAAAAAAGATTACCGAAGTCTGCGTGCATCAAGCGGCAGTCATTCGCCAGATGTCAGTTGATAAATTTAGAAAAGGTTTAGAAGGCGCGAGTATAAAAAATATACTTCGTAAGGCAAAGGTGTTGATCCTTGAGCTTTCTAACGGAAAGTCTTTGGCCATTCATTTAAAGATGACCGGCCAGCTGGTGTATCCGGGGGGAAGCCCCAAAAGTAGAGTAAGTTTTCATTTGTCTGATGGCAGGCAATTAGATTTTAACGACCAGAGATTATTTGGCGAGCTTCATCTTTTAGATGATTGGCGCGCTCTAAAATTTATCCAAGGCCTGGGCCCGGAGCCCTTTGATATCAGCGAAGCGCGGTTTAAGGAAATGCTTTCTAAAAAGAAAACCAAGATAAAACCGCTTTTAATGGATCAGGCGTTTGTTTCCGGTATCGGCAATATCTACGCGGCGGAGAGTTTATTCCGGGCAAAAATCCATCCCGAGAGGCCGGCGAATAGTTTATCCGATAAAGAAAAGGAACTACTTTTTAGGGAAATCAAAGATACCTTAAACGAAGCAATACGTTATGGCGGCTCATCGGTAGATGATTACGTGCGCCTTTCCGGCAAGCCCGGAGGGTATGCGGCACATCATAAAGCCTACGGCAGAGAAGGCAAGCCGTGTTTAGTTTGCAAAACACCAATAAAAAGAATCGCCCTTGGCGGCAGAGGGACATTTTTTTGCCCCAAGTGTCAAAAGTAATATGCGCAAGATGATATGAAAAAAAGGCTAAAAATTAACGGGGTGTTAATGTTTCTGGCAACCTGCCTTGTCCTGGTTTTTCCTAAATTCTTTTTACGCCCGGATTCTCTTAGCCCTCTCAATGATTTCTCGGAGGTATTTGGTTTTGCCTTAGTTTTGTTCGGCTTGCTTTTAAGAATTTCGGCGCGGGGTTATAAATCTGAAAGTTCAAAGGAAGGTTATGCCTTAGTAGGCGAGGGGCCGTATAAGTTAGCGCGCAATCCAATGTATTTGGGTATCGCGATGATTGGCTTAGGGGTAGTATTGATACTTTTTAAATGGTGGGCAAATGTAATATTTATTGTGATTTTTGCCGCGCGCTATATGAAGCTTATCTTTAAGGAAGAAAAGCGGCTTATTGAGAAGTTCGGCCGGGAGTATCAGGATTATATGCGGTCTACCCCCCGGATACTGCCTAAATTGCACATGCTTCTTCAGGAAGACATCAGAGAAATATTGCCGCTAAAAATATCCTGGATTAAAAAAGAGATTGGCAGCGTCATAGGTTTTATCGTAGGAATACTCATTATTGAGTCTTTGAATGATGTCCTTCACGAGGGGTTTAAGGTATATTATAAGGAATTCGGGGCTTTTATTTTGCTTTTGGGATTATTTTTTCTCCTTGTGGTATATTTAAATAGAAATGGCAACAGTAAAAGTTAGGCAGGTTTAAATGTTTCAGGTAAGCGCAAAAATCATTTATAATAATAAAATTAAGAAAAATTACTTCGAGATTGCTTTAACTGCCCAGCAAATAGCCAAAAGCGCTCTGCCGGGGCAGTTTGTGAATATTAAGGTTAGCGATGGTAGCGAGCCGCTGTTGCGCAGGCCGCTTTCTATTCACAGAATAGGTCGCAAGGTTGCAAGGTCACAAAGTCACACGTCAAAAGAAAAAGAATTTATAGTAATGCTTTATGAAGTGGTAGGAAAAGGGACAGAGATTCTTTCCACTAGGAAGGCGGGTGAATATTTGGATGTTATCGGCCCGTTAGGGAATGGCTTTGACTACGAAGGACGTCCGCCACAAAGCGCTGGCGGACGCCCGCCAGAGCAGTGTGGCGGGCGAAGGATGAAGGACGATGGACGAATAGTTTTAGTTGCCGGAGGAATGGGGACGGCGCCGCTTGTGTTTTTGGCGGAGAGATTAAGGGAACGAGGGACGAAAGACGAAAGACGAAGGACGAAAGTGTTAATTGGGGCAAAGACAAAGGATAGCATTTTGTGTGAAAAGGAATTTAGGGACTTAGGATGTGAGGTAAGGGTTGCTACCGACGACGGTTCCCGCGGTTTCAAAGGATATGTTTCTAATTTGCTTAAAAAGGAACTATCGACTATTGACTATCGGATATTGACTATTTACGCCTGCGGCCCCATCCCAATGCTCAAAGAAATCAGCCGCATATCCCTTGAGCATACTATTCCCGCGCAGCTATCCTTAGAATCGCACATGGCCTGCGGCATTGGGGCGTGCATGGGGTGCGTTATAAAAACGAGGGACGTAGAACGAGAGACGAAGGACGTCTTTGAATACAAGCGCGTATGTAAAGAAGGCCCGGTGTTTGAAGCAGGGGAGATAATCTGGTAAAGATGAAACCCAATCTAAAAGTAAAAATTGGAAAAATGGAATTACAAAATCCCGTAATGGTTGCCTCGGGTACTTTTGGGTATGCCGAGGAATTTAAAGATTTTGTAGACCTAAAGAAATTAGGGGTGATTGTCACTAAGACTATAACCTTAAAGCCTCGTCAAGGCAACCCGCCGCCGCGTACCTGCGAGACTCCGGCAGGAATGCTTAATTCCATTGGCTTAGAAAACCCGGGCATGGAGAAATTTATTCAGGAAAAACTGCCCTTTTTAAAAAAGACAGGCGTGCCGATAATTGTGAGTATTGCTTCGGAGAGCGATACAGATGAATTTATAACCCTGGCTAGGCGCTTAGACGCGATTAAAGAAGTTTCGGCGATTGAGTTGAATATTTCGTGCCCGAATATTCACGAAGGACGAAGGGCGAGGGACGAGGGACGACTTGTTTCCCAGAATCCACAAGCTACCTACGAAGTGGTTAAGGCGGTGCGTAACGTTACGCGCAAAACGTTAATTACTAAATTATCACCCAATGTTACGGATATTACGGAAATTGCCCTTGCCGCGGAACGCGCGGGAACTGATGCTGTTGCGCTGATTAATACTCTTATGGGAATGAGTATTAACGTAAAAACTAGAAAACCTAAAATTGCCATGGTTACTGCCGGCTTAAGCGGCCCGGCAATTCGCCCTGTTGCTATGCGCATGGTGTGGGAAGTGTATCAAAAAGTAAAAATTCCCATCATTGGCATGGGTGGGATAATGGATACAGAAAGCGCCCTCGAGTTTTTTCTTGCCGGAGCAAGCGCTATAAGCGTGGGGACCGCGAATTTTATTAATCCCAAAACAACTATTGATATTATTGCAGGGCTTAAGAAGTATTTAGAGAAACACAAAATCAGCGGCATAAAAGCCCTCGTTGGAAGCCTTATAATATGACTCGACCCCTGACCCCCCGCCAAAGGCGAGGCTCGCCGAAGGCGGCAGAACCCAGTACCCAAAAGCTCATTCTTGCCTTGGATGTCGATACCTTTTCTAAAGCAAAATACTTTGTCAATCTTTTATATCCTAAAATAAGAATTTTTAAGGTTGGCTCACAGCTTTTTACCGGCAGTGGCCCCAAGATAATAGAGTTTATCCATAAAAAAGGCGCGCAAGTATTTTTAGACCTAAAGTTTTACGATATCCCTAATACCGTAGCCAATGCGGTACGCCAGGCAGCACGACTTGAGGTAAAGATGCTTACGTTGCATATATCCGGTGGAGAACAGATGCTAAAAGAAGCGGTGAAAGCGGCAAAGAGTGAGGCGTTACGCTTAAAAGTAAAGAGGCCGCTTTTAGTCGGCGTTACGGTTTTAACCAGCCAGGAGGCAAGCCGGGAAGATATTTTACGATTGGCAAAGTCAGGGTTATCATTCGGCTTGGACGGAGTTGTATGTTCAGCGCAAGAAGTAAAATTCCTCAGGGAAAATATCAAAGAGAAATGTATCATAGTTACTCCCGGTATCCGCCCAAAAACAGGTTCTAGGGATGACCAAAAAAGGATTGCCACAGCCCCTGAGGCATTAAAGGCAGGCAGTAGCTTCTTGGTAGTAGGCAGGCCGATCCTAGAAGCGAAAGACCCCCAAGAAGCACTAAAAGGTTTATGGTAAAGCGTCTTATTTAGCCCGCTAAATTCAAGTAGCTGATGCAAAATCTGAGTTTATAGTTGACAGGCAATTAATCACAGCGTAATATAGATAAACTCAGGATGTAAAATAAGGGTTAATAACTGAAAAGGGAGGCGGTATGCGTAAGTATGTGTTTATTTTGTTTGTAGCATTAGCACTTACCTCTCAGGCAAAGAGCGCTTTTGCCGATAAAGAGGCGGTTAATGAAAAGAAAATAGCGTGCCCGGATACTACACTCAGTAAAGCAGAGAAATTTAAGGCTAAACTTGACGATTTAACCGCAAAGCTGACTCTTACCGCCGAACAGCAAGCGCAGGTCACGGAAATACTTACCAAGGCAAAAGAAGACAGCAAGGCAGTGTGGGTAGAGGCAAAAGGCAAAATAAAAGAAATCAGGTCAAAAGCCCACGATGTAATCGCCGGCCTCCTGACTGACGAGCAGAAAGAAAAGTTTAAAGAAGTGCGCAAGGAATGTGAAGCGCAGAAACCAGAAGAGCACGACTAAGATTTCTTAGTTTTTAGCTTTATTGGGCGATTAGCTCAGCCCGCCTACGCACTTTGTGCTTCGGCGGGTCCGCCGTAGTGAGCGAAACGAGCGTAGGCGGACTGGTTAGAATGCAATAGTTATTTTTACGAACTAGCAATTTTTATCGGGCGATTAGCTCAGCTGGTTAGAGCATCTGCTTTACACGCAGAGGGTCAGGGGTTCAAGTCCTCTATCGCCCATTAAAACAGAGGTAAGAGTAAAGAGTTAAGAGAAAAGATGTTAGAGGATGAGCCTCGGTATAGAAGGTTGGTGGTATGGAAAAAGGCGCATAAAAACGCGCTTATCTTGATAGCGTTAATAAAAGATTGCAGCTCGAGGTATGGCCGCATTATAGATCAGTGTCTTGGTTGTGTTACTTCAGTAGGCGCGAATATCGCGGAAGGAAACGAATCAGCGGCACCCAAGCAAAAAGAGAGTTATTTTCAAATTGCTTTGAATTCAGCGTATGAGTTGGATAATTGGCTGCAAGTCTTAAAAGATACCGAAATCATTCCTGATAAGGAGAAAATATCAATAATAGAAAAAGAAAACATTGAAGTAATTAAAATTTTGTGTAAAATAGTTAAATCTCTAAGATTTTAAATTTTCTTTACTCTTACCTCTTTACTCTTATTTCTGTATTTCTGGGGTCGTGGTGTAGTTCGGTTTAACACATCGCCCTGTCACGGCGAAGACCGCGGGTTCAAATCCCGTCGACCCCGTTTATCAAAAAGCACCTTACGCATAAAGGTGCTTTTTGCTTAGAATGAGAATCTTCTATCAAAAATTCTTGAGAATCGATGATGGGTGTGGTATAGTATATATAGTAACTTTAGAAAAAACGGCAGACTTCAAACAGTACAGGAGAATAAAGTATCGCTTTATCCATAAAGGGAGGTCGCCATGATACATATTGAACGTAAGAGTTTTAAAACTCCGGATGAAGTGCGAACCTTCGAAAAAGGTAAACTGGAGTTGCTTACTATAGGCGGTGGGGTTGTGGGGAAGCTTACCCTTGAACCCGGATGGCGCTGGTCTACCCATGTAAAGCAGATAGCAGGAACAACATGGTGCGAGGCGCCACATTTTCAGTACCATGTTTCAGGGAAAATCCACATAAAGACTTCCGACGGCCAGGAGTTTGACGCTGGCCCGGGTGAGGTTTCCGCGCTTCCTGGTGGCCATGACGCGTGGGTCGTGGGAAATGAGCCGGTAGTATTGATTGATTGGTCAGGAGCGAGTGACTACGCGAAGGTAAAAGCATAGGCCTAACCTAAAGGTGGTTTTAAAAAAGAAGAGCGCTTAGGTATAAAAGAGCGGGATCAATTCGCCCGCCACAAAGATTGGCGGGCTCATTGAGGAGGAAAATATGAAGCTGCGTACATTTGCGGCAGTAATAGTAAGCGCGTTTTTTGCGGTAAGCTGCGCTGTTCATGCGCAAGAAAATAATGAACTGCTTATCGATGATTTTGAGGCGGAGATTTCGGGTGGGGAAAACGGAACCGTGGATTTCGGCGCGGGCAATGACTCAAAGGTTGAAGTAAAGGCTTCTAAAGAAATTAAACAACACGGGGAACAGGCCTTAGAAGTGAAATTTGACGCGATTGCCGGTGGATATATGTGGGTTGCCCGGGGATACGATTTGACGGTTAAAGGCGCGGGTTGCTGGCTGGTCAAACCGGAAGAAATCGATTTTACCAAATATAATGCTCTTGCTGTTTATATGTACGGAGCTAATACAGGAACACAGATAGCAATAGATATCGTTGATAACGGTTCAGAGTACTGGCGTTATCTCATTGACGATGATTTCACCGGATGGAAAGAGCTTGTTATTCCTTTTGCTGATTTTTTCGCCCGCGGAGACTGGCAGCCGGAAAAAGCGGATAAAAACGGCGAGCTTAATTTCCCCATTAAAGTTTTTCAGTTTGAACCGAAATCAGAGGCAAAGGGGACATTGTATTTTGACAATGTACGGTTGGTAAAAAAATAGTGTACGGCGTTGAAAGAGCGTAAAGTGTAACATATACGCAAGGCTACACCTCTTTAAGCAAGAGGCAAAGCCTTAAAAAGAAAGGAGGCATACGATGGGTTGTGGAACATGTGCTCCAAAGAAGAAAAAGCCAACGACAAAGGCAAAGAAAAAGAAGAAGTAGTAAGCCTTTGTTTTAAGGTGCGTACTACGTTGGAATTCTAAAGCCCTTTCTGGAAAAGAGAACCTTCTCCCAGAAAGGGCTGGTTTTGTAATGGAATAAAACTATGTTAGAAATAGCCTTTCGAAAGAATAAAACAATTGGCATCTTGGATTTATCCGGAAATATCGATATCGACGCGTCTATCTTTATTGAAAAAATCGGATGGTGCCTGGAAAACGGCTATGAGGATATCTTATGCAATTTTGGAAATGTTAATATTGTAGACTATGCCGGCCTCTCGGTATTGGCGATCGCCTTAAAGAACATCGTCAACCATAAAGGAAGGGTTAAATTCCTCAATGTCCCTGACCACATCAAAAAGGTTTTTTCATTAATGTGTTTGGACAAGGTTTTCGAGATATATGACAGTGAAACCCATGCCGTAAATAGCTTTAAGGAAGATAAGATTATTGAAGAGATTCAAAAGAAGCAGTTGCGCAGGAGATTCAAACGCCTGCCTATTGATATCGTCGTACACTTTAAATCTGTGGCTAAAGAAGAGAAGCACTTTCATAAGGGGAAGTTGTTGAACCTCAGCGCTGTGGGTATGCTTATTTTTGCCAATAAATCCTGCCCTTTAGGAGAAGTTTTAGAGGTGAAGCTTTCTCTTTTGCCGAAGCCTGGAGTTGTGGATCTTAAGGCAAGAGTAGTCTGGCTTGTGCAGAAGGAACTGCAGCCCGAGATGTATCCCGCAATGGGTTTGGAGTTTTATCAGCTCGATAGCCATACCCAGAAACAGATTGTTGATTTTGTGAACAGAAACCTGCCTTCAGGATGTATACAATAGCCTTTAACCCGCGCGTAACTGCCTTTCCGCGTCAACAATATCACGGTTAATCTTAGGGATGAGATGGCGTACCTTTTCTTTGAGGGTTTCCGAACTCAGGCGGTTTGCGAGAATTTCCCTCAAGAGTTGGTGTGACATTCTCAAATACCGCACAAATTCGCCTTCATCGGCAGTCGTTTCCATCAAAGCCTTGTTAAACGGCTGGCCTTTAATCCATGCCTCGACAGCATTGGCTAAATGAAAATAAGGCATTTTACTCACCGGATAGATTTTATAACGTTCCTCCTGGCGCAGGATTTGCTTCATAATATTTTCCGTAAGGTTCATGAGGTTGCGGCAGGAGCGCGAAAGCTTTGGATGCTCATCATTCTTGCGCGGTTCAAATACTACTGCCGCCATCAAAATGGCAAGTTCAGTTTCGTTGAAATTCTCCAAATGGCCGCGTTCAAATAATTCGGAAAGTATAATTTCATAACCATACATGCTTGAGGCAAAAATGCCTTTGGGGCTAAGGGCAGTATTCTCAATATAACCAAAGGTTCTCAAAAAGTTTATCTTTTGGCGAAGGAGGTTATATGCCTCCTCTTTTTTACGGATATTTGACTGATAGAAGTGATACGAAAGCGGATAAATCTCTAAAAACGTATCCCGGTATTTTTCGTAAAGATGAAGGAGCGTGGCATAGGAAGTATTAAATTGTGAGTTAACCCTTTCCGGCTCGCCAAAAATGATGCGCTTTACTTCATCAAACTCTATTTTATGGAAGTTTATCCGGCTGTAGACAAAACCTTCCGCGTCAATGCCGCGCCTGCCGGCACGGCCGGCCATCTGGTAAAAGTCCCGGGTTTTTAAATTGCGCACATAATTGCCGTAAAATTTCCTTAAGTCGTCAAAAACCACCGAACGCGCGGGCATATTTATCCCTAAGGCAAAGGTTTCGGTAGTAAAGATTACCTTTAAGAGCCGGGAGGTAAATAATTGCTCGATGACTTCTTTCAAGGTGGGAAGCATTCCCGCGTGGTGGTAGGCGATTCCTCGGGTGATCAAAGGGTACATCTGTGAAGCACTCGGCTCATGGGCTAGATCGAAGCGATGAATAAGCTCATTGAATAAGCGGATAATTTCATCGCGTTCAGTGTTTTCCAGAAAATCAAAATTAAAGAGTTCTTGCGCTAATTCTTCAGTGCGCCTGCGGGAGAAGCAAAAATAGATGCAAGGCAGTTCGTTGTTATCTCGGATGGTGTGAATAATCGTCTGGAGCCGGTTGGGATGGGCCTCTTTATGAAACTCGGAACGTTTTCCCCTATAGGAGTAGCGGATTGTTTTAAAACTTAAATGTCGCAGTTCTTTAAAATCATCGATGATTTTATTGTGGCATTGAAAGCGAAAGTGTAAAGGAACGGGGCGGTTTTTCTCGATAATAACTTTAAGCGGGGTTTTGTGCACTGATTCCAGCCAGCTGCTAAACTCTTCTATATTAGGGACAGTCGCGCTCAAGCCTACGATACGGATATGATTAGGCAAGAGCATGAGCGATTCCTCCCAGACGGTGCCGCGCTCATAATTGTCGATATAATGAATTTCATCGTAAATTACCCAGGAAAATTTCTTAAGTGATTGCGGCTCATCAAGGATTTTGTTGCGGAATATCTCGGTAGTCATAATCAAAATCGGCGCGTCAGGATTAATGGAAACATCCCCGGTCAATATGCCTACTTTGTCAGGATGTTGTTTCTGAAAATCGCGGAATTTCTGGTTAGAGAGGGCTTTGACAGGGGCGGTATAAATTACTTTTTGATTTGCGTGTAACGATTGCTCAATGACATGTTCGGCAATGGCGGTTTTACCGGCTCCTGTGGGAGCGCACACAATAACGGAATGCCCTTGATTAATAAAGTCAATAGCTTCTTGCTGAAAACGGTCGTAAATCATAGCTAGAGTATACCATATTCAGAGTTCCAAGTATTATTTTATTGTTATGAATCAACTATAGCCCTGCCAATACAATAAGATTTATCACAGGCGAATTAAATGGTATAATAATAGTTTCAATCATATACAAAAAGGAGGATTTTTCTCATGGACATAAAAGAAACGCCGGAAATTTATTTAGAAAAGCTAAAGAAAGAAAGATTTAATGAGCAGGTAAATACTGCCTATGGAATAGTTCAATCCGAAGCCAATCCTATAATGGCCAAGATTGGCTTTGACGGTGACAAAAACCGTTTGGGATGGACACTATCGAACCTTGCGTGGATATTTGATAACTACCAGGCAGTAGAAAAAGTTCTCGAGGATGCAGAGTCTATCCGAAAGCATTTTAGCTATGTGGTTTTCTGCGGGATGGGAGGTTCCGGCTTAAGTGTACAGCTGGTAAAAGATACCTTTGGCGAAAAAGGGGTAAAAATCTACAGCCTGCGCACCACTGACCCTAAGGCAATTAAGGAAATACTCGATGAGATAAGCGGTTTTTCAGGTTCGCTTAAAGAAGCGCTCGAAAAGACGCTAGTGCTTGCCATAAGTAAATCCGGGACCACGATAGAAACAGTATCCCATAAAAAATACTTTGAAGAGCTGTATAAGAAATCGGCACTTGATATAAAAAAGCATATGTGGGTAATAACTGATAAAGGTTCGCCAATGGATACCGGCGATTACCCTCAGCGTGAAATTCAGCTTAACGGCAAAGGCGATATCGGGGGAAGGTTTACCGCGCCAACTACAAATATTTTTCTTCTTCCTTTAACTATCGTTGCTCCGGAAAGAGTAAAGGCTGTTCTAACCACGGCACAAGAAATGAACGAGTGTAAAGACATACAGCTGGATATATTTTTAAAGCTCGGGGCGTTTTTGTATTATTACGCCGCGCGCCAGAATAAAGACAAGTTGACGATGTTCGTGCCCAAGGAATTAAAGAGCCTTCCTTCGTGGTTTGAGCAATTGCTGGAGGAATCATTAGGTAAGGATGGTAAAGGCATAAGCCTTTTTTACGGGGAGAAGCTTTCAGCTAAAGAATTAAAACCTGCCGCGCAAAATGACAGAGTGTTTTTTAGGATAAATCTTTCAGGGAAAAAAACAGAGCAGGAGCTATGGAAACATTTAGAGGCAAATAAGTATCCTCTATTTGAAATAGAAATTAAAGATATCAATTCTATCGGCGGTATTCTTTTAGGGCTGCAACGAGCAGTTGCCGCAATTGGATATCTTTGGGATATATGTTTTGTGAATCAACCCGCGGTGGAAGGTTATAAAAAGGCAACGAAAGAGGTGATGAAGGTAGGGGGCGAAGTTAGGGTGCCGAAAGAGTGGCATTATGCGGGATATAAAGGGCTTAAGCTTTATTACAGCCCTCTGTGTGAGGCGGGTATTATCACAGAGAGCGAGCTTAAGAAAGAATCGGGCAATCTTGATGACGCAATAGCGGTGTATGCTTCGATATTGGCTGTCTTACATAAAAAAACAAAACTAGAAGCCGTAGAACTTACCTCATACGGGAGAATGTCACAAGGGCTAAACACTATTCTTGAGCAGGCACGCTATACAATTTTTACCAGCGGATTAAAATTACCGGCAAAGCTTGGAGAAGGCCCGGACAAGAACCATTCATATCATCAGAATATCGAAGCGGGAAAAGATATGTGGTTTTCTACCTATGTTATGGCAGAGAGCATAGAGCAACCCCAGGCGTTAGCCTTTGATGAGAATCTTTTAAAGGCACAGGCCATAGGAACAATGGTATCTCTTCTTGAGAATAAACGCAGGGTGGTATTGCTTACCGTTGATAAGGGCTTGAGGGAAGCAGAACAAGAGGTAAAGGAATTCTTTGATAAGGTATTCGCACTTTTGAGTACCAAAAAAATCATACAAGGTAGCGAAGCAGGCCTGCCTGCTCGCCTCTCGGCGAAGCCGATGGCCGGCAAGGCAGGGAATATGGTGACATATGATGAGTTTAGAAGATTAGACATAAAGGTAGCGCGTATTATAGAGGTGAATCTTCATCCTAACGCGGATAAGTTGTATCTATTAAAGATTGATTTAGGGGATAATCAAAGGCAGATTGTCGCCGGAATAAGGAATTCCTATAAGCCCGAAGAATTAGTGGGCAAGCAAGTTGCGGTTATTACTAATTTAGAGCCGGCAGTTATCCGCGGCGTGGAAAGTAACGGAATGCTTTTAGCCGCTTCTGATGAAAACGGATTGTGCGTCATCAGCCCGCAGAGAGAGGTGAAGGTGGGGAGTATAATAAAGTAGGGGCGAACCCCCGTGTTCGCCCGCAAAGGAAGGCAGCGCGGTAAAGTAATGCCATTGCATTTAGAGGCCTGTTCTCTAGATGCAATTTAATCTATGATGCCAGAGTTAAAACAGTTTGTTCCCTCCTCATATTGCCTGAAATGCCGTGGCTGCTGCCGGTTTGCCGAAAGCCCGACGATTTGGGCCCCCGCAGGATGTAGTTTGGTGAAAAATAATGAAGGATATCGCTGCAGCCATCTTAATGAGACAGATAATCATTGCAAAATATACAAGAAGCGCCCTTTGGATTGCCGACTGTACCCTTTCTTATTGATAAAGAGAGGGAGCTCTTTATCTTTAGGCCTGCATAAAAGCTGTTGTTTTATTGAGGAAAAGAAACCTTCCTTACATGATACCAGGGGCTATACGGATTATTTGAAAAAAATAGTATCGACGCGGGGTATTGTATCTCTTATCAAAAGCAATCCTCATGTTGCGGCGGATTATCAGGGAGATGTTGAAATAATCGCAGAGCTCAATGAACTCTATAAAAAAGCGTATCTACCCCGGCTTAAAAGGCTTACGCTTCAAGATAAACCGCTGTTTGATAAATATCTGCGCGCGCATACCACAAATCTCTCGGCATATCATTTCGTGAATATTTACATCTGGAAGGATTTATTTCACATTTCATGGGCCATCATTGAAAACAGTCTATGCGTTTTTTATCAGGACGCGATAGGGATGTTCATGATTTTGCCTCCTTTAGGCAAGGTGAGCGTTGAAGCCATTAAAAAATGCTTTGAAGTAATGAATTGGTATAATCAAAACAGCGAAATCAGCCGTATAGAGAATGTAGATGAAAAAGATTTGGCAGCCTACACACGCGCGGGTTTTAAAGTAAAATTAAAAGATACAGAATATATTTACGTAAGAAAGAATTTAGCGGTATTGGTAGGTAACACCTATAAACATAAGCGCGCAAGCTGTAATCATTTCTCTAAGTATTATAAGAGAGCGGAATTTCTCCCGTATCGGCCTTCCATGTTTAAGGATTGCCTTGGGCTCTATAATCTCTGGATGGCCAAGCGCAAAGAAGAAAATAACGACGCGCTCTATCAGCAGATGATAGAAGATAGTATGGTGAGTTTTAACGCGGCTTTGAAAAGTTATCGCAACATTGGGTTAAGAGGGTATGTGGTTAAAGTCGATGATGAGATTAAGGCCTGCTCATTCGGGTATCCTCTGCATAAAGGGATGTTTTGTATTTTGTTTGAGATATGCGATTTGAGGCTTAAAGGCCTTGCGCAGTTTATCTTCAGGGAATTTTGCCGGAGAGTAGACGGATATACGTACATTAATAGCATGGGTATCTCGGACTTGGATAATCTAAAAAAGGTAAAACTTTCCTATCGGCCGTTACAAGAAGTAAAAAGTTATAGTATCTATCAATAGCGCAGAATAGGCAGCCGCTTACCGGCACGTATGCTACATAATAAAATCAGCGATATAGATTTTGTCATCTTTGATGTGGAAACAACCGGCCTCTTGCCCCGATCGGGAGATCGTATAATTGAAATTGCCGCGATGCGTTTTCGTAGCGGCAAGCCGTATGATTCGTTTTCATCGTTACTCAATCCCGAAAGAGAAATTTCACCTGCGGCGTTTGCGGTAAATCATATCAGTCAAGAGATGGTTGAGAGCGCTCCTTTGGCGTGTGAAGTTATCCCGAGATTTTTAGAGTTTGCCGGAAAAGGCTGTCTTGCCGGGTATAATGTGGGTTTTGATATAGGGTTTTTGGAAAATGAAATGCAGCTTTTCGGAGAGAGCCTCGCGGAAGATACCGCGGTAGTTGATATTATCAGAATGGCAAGGAGTATTTTGCCGCGCATTGACAGCTATGGGTTAGCCAGCGTCTCAAGATACTTAGGCATCAGAAGCCCGCAGCAACATCGCGCCTTAAGCGATGTGGAAATGACGGCGCAGGTATTTGCGCATTTGGTAGGCAAACTTAAAGATAAAGGGCTGGATGATTTTTTGCATTTTTACAACCTTTTTGGCACTAACCTTAAACTCATAGAAGGCCTCAGTGCTCAACGTATAAACGCGATACAGCGGGCAATTGACTTAGGCGTAGAGTTGAACATACGGTATTATTCCGGCTCCGCGCAGGAAGTAACGGAAAGAAAAGTCAGCCCCAAGGAAATCCGCCAAGAAGGAAAATCCAAATACTTAGTCGGCTACTGCCACCTGCGTAAAGATGAGCGCACTTTTAAAATAAATGCCATACTTGATTTGGAGGTTGTTTAATTATGAACGCAAAAAAGAACACGAATGTGCACAAATTGCACACGAATACACACGAATTAAAGTCATGATTATTTATTTGTGTTAATTCGGTTTTTGATTCGTGGGAATTCGTGTTTACCCCGTTAGAAAGCCCCGCCATAAATGGCGGGGATGAAAGATATGAAAGTTTAATTCCTTATAGAAAGGGCGGAGTAAAAGCCTTGTCCTTTCTGACGGGGTTTACAATGTAACTATGCCTTATTTAATATATAAGTCATTTGATTGGAAGCAGGATGCCTGGGGAATCTTTGAAGCAATTAAGGACAAGCAAAATGTCTTTTTTTTAGACAGTTCTCTGCGCCGTCCGGCCTTAGGCCGGTATTCATTCTTAGGTTTTGATCCGTTTTATATCTTAAAGGCCAAAGGCCAAAAAGATTCGCTAAATCAGCTAAGGGAACTGCTTAAGCGCTACAAGTTAGTAAACCCAAAATTTCCTTTTTTAGGCGGGGCAGTCGGCTATCTGGCCTATGATTTCGGCTTAAGCTTAGAAAATATTGAAGAAAGAGCCAAGGATGACTTGGGTATTCCGGATGTATTTTTCGGGTTTTACGATACCATAATCGCGCTTGACCATTGGCAAAGAAAGTTGACTATTTTCTCCACCGGTTTTCCCGAAAGGTCTGGCCTTGCGGCAAAAAAGAGGGCTAAAGAGAGATTGAGGCAGGTGGTAGGGTTATTGCCGCAGGGCCGTAAACATATAGGTAAGATGATTCCTATCGGGCGGCCACAAGGGACCGCCCCTACAGCTAATTTCACCAAGGAGGGATATTTTGAGGCGGTAAATAAGGCCAAGGATTATATCCGTAAAGGCGACATCTATCAGGTTAATCTTTCTCAGAGATTTAGCGCGGAAACCGCCTTAAACAGTTTTGATTTGTATCAGAAACTGCGCCGGGCTTCACCCAGCGACTTCTCGGCTTACCTTGACTGCGGAGATTTTCAGATTATCAGCTCTTCCCCGGAGAGGTTCCTTAATTTTTACGGAAAAAAAGTTTCCACCCGGCCGATGAAGGGAACCCGGCCGCGGGGAATAAACCCTCAGGCGGACGCGCGCCATAAGCGGGATTTACTTCAAAGCCCTAAAGATAAGGCTGAACTGCTGATGATTGTGGATTTAATGCGCAATGACTTGGGCCGGGTCTGTAAATACGGCTCAATCAGGGTCAGCTCTATGCGCGAGCTTGAGGCCTATTCCACGGTTTACCAGACAACCGCCTCTATTGAAGGAGTTTTGCATCCAGATAAAGACCGGATTGACCTG